>Ga0207054_1004_pt1 | contig 132490 bp, 125 predicted proteins | sample Alteio_BWMinCont_60_FD_153288 | JGI IMG/M metagenome (GOLD analysis project Ga0207054, IMG submission 153288) | Enriched cells from forest soil in Barre Woods Harvard Forest LTER site, Petersham, Massachusetts, United States -... | ecosystem: Environmental > Terrestrial > Soil > Temperate forest... | reverse complement strand
AGCGGTTTAAAATTGTAGCTGCCACAAAAAAATTGTACATTTGTAACATAGTAAATACTGATTAAAATATGGATACGATTAAAAAACCGGAGACTATTGAGAAAGAAAAGGTTGCTGAACTTCATTTCCCTGAAAGCGATGTGCTTATATCGAGTGATGATATTCAAAGACGCACCTATGAATTAGAAAGGGCTAGCCAGCTTGGTAATGGAGACCACGTTAAAATAAAAATTATTTTCGAAGATACCGATAGTATTAAGCAAGTAGAAACTACCGTTTGGGCAGTAACCAAAGAAAGGGTAGTGCTGAAGCACGGAATTACAATTCCTATAAGGCGTATACACGAAATTAAGTAACAAGCATGAAGAAAATACAGCTAAAATGCCTGTTAATAGTGGCATTGGTATTTTCTTTGTTCTCTGCCAGGGCGCAGATAGTTAATCCTATCTCCTGGAAGTTTTCTGTAAAGCAGGTTAACGATAGCGAATATGCATTGGTATCGGATGCTGCTATTCTAAAGGGATGGCACATGTATTCTCAGGAACCGGTAACCAATGGGCCGGAGCCTACAGTGCTTACATTTACTCCTTCACCCGATTATGTGGTTGATGGAAAAACACAGGAAGGGCCTCCTATAGTTCATTTTGAGAAAGTCTTTTCGACCGATGTAAAGTACTTTGAAGGTACTGCTGAGTTTACTCAAATTATAAAAGTACGTAATGCAAAAGGCTTTATAGTAAAGGGTAATGTGTATGCAATGGCCTGCAACGAATCTACCTGTGCGCCACCTAAGCAGTACGATTTTACTTTTTCAGTTCCCGCTACTGCACCTGCTTCAGTTAGTTATTGGGGTATCTTCTTTCTGGGTTTGGGTATAGGCCTGGCTGCTTTGTTTACCCCTTGTGTGTTCCCTATGATACCGCTTACTGTTAGTTTTTTCCTTAAAAAGAATTCCACGCGCAAAAAAGGCCTGCGCGATGCTATTACATATGGCGCTTGTATAGTTATAATATACGTTGGCCTTGCAGCTATTATTACAGCATTGTTTGGCCCATCAGGGCTTAATGCCATTGCCAGCAATGGCTGGGTAAATATTTTCTTCTTTTTAATCTTTGTAATTTTTGGTATATCACTTTTAGGAGCATTTGAAATTACCTTGCCTTCGTCATGGGGGAGCAAAACGGATAGCGCATCTGATAAAGGTGGTCTGATTGGTATTTTCTTTATGGCGCTTACCTTATGCATTATTTCATTTTCGTGCACAGGCCCTTTCCTAGGTGCTTTACTTGCAGGTGCATCTTCGAGTAGCCAATACTGGAGCCTTATTGTGGGTATGTTCTCTTTCTCTTTTGCTTTGGCATTGCCATTCGTTCTTTTTGCATTCTTCCCAACATTGCTAACTGCATTACCAAAATCGGGTGGCTGGCTGAATAGCGTTAAGGTTGTATTTGGTTTATTTGAGCTTGCCTTTGCATTAAAGTTCTTATCTACTGCCGACCTTGTAGGATTACATATTAAGTTCCTGCACTTTCACATCAATGGGCCAATGGGTATTTTAAGACGTGAAATATTCCTGATACTATGGATTGTGATATTTACCATTATGGGTTTTTACTTGTTGGGCAAAATAAAGTTCCATCACGATAGCGAATTAAAATATGTAAGCGCATTCAGGGTAATACTGGCTATCGTTGCTTTTTCATTCTCATTGTACCTTGTGCCGGGTTTATTTGGTGGCTCACTCAGGCTCATAGGCGGATTCCCTCCACCATCGTTCTACAGCGAAGGCTGGAGTGGTGCAGGAATGGAGGGAGCTGTTAAAACAGTGGTTGGCCCTAAAAATACAAGAGAAATTGGCTGTCCGCTAAACCTTAATTGCTATCACGATTACGATGAGGCTGTTGCAGAAGCCAAGAAAGAGGGTAAGCCTATAATGATTGACTTTACCGGCTTTTCATGCGTTAATTGCCGAAAGATGGAAGAGAACGTATGGTCTGATCCGCGTGTGCTAGCCATAATAAAGAATGATTATATACTTGTTTCATTGTATGTAGATGATAAGACGGAACTCCCTGCCGATAAACAAACTATATCGAAAGCAAGCAGGCAGAAAATAGAAACATACGGAGACAAATGGAGTGATATGGAGACTACGCAATTTAAGAGTAATACTCAGCCCCTATATGCATTAGTTGATAGCGAGGGCACGTTGCTTGTTCCTGCTCGTGGTGGCTACCTGCCCGATATTGAACAATACATTCAATTCCTTACTGAGGGTAAGAATAGTTTCCACCCTGCATTTGGCAAGCCGAGCGTCTCGATTACTCCTTAAATAGTTTATGAAAGAGAGCATAAAGCAGTTGTGGGATAAGAAGCCACTTGTACTGATAATTTTTATTGGCTTATTCTTCCGCACCCTTGCCGTTATTTTTTCAAAGGGATATGGTATGTTCGACGATCATTTCCTTGTAATAGAGGCATCGCAATCGTGGGTTGATGGGTACGATTACAATAACTGGCTTCCCTCAAGCGGTGCACAATCTCCTGATGGACATAGCTTGTTCTATTCGGGTATCCACTTTCTGATATTCAAATGCATGACTGTGATTGGGCTTACTGACCCTCAAGGTAAAATGTACGTGATAAGAGCTATACATGCGTTATGGTCGTTATTGGTAATTACCTATGGCTACAAGATTACAGAGTACTATGCAGGACGTAATGTTGCACGCCAAACTGCCATGATATTAGCTATACTGTGGTGCATACCTATGCTTGCAGTACGTAATCTGGTTGAGGTAGTATGTGTGCCTCCACTTATAATTGCTACATGGATGCTTATAAATCCCGCATCAAAAGATAAGCTGCTGACCTATGTATGGGTTGGGCTTTTGTGTGCGGTGACATTTAATATAAGGTTCCAATCGCTATTCTTTATTGGCGGTTTGGGGCTTGTGTTCCTTTTTCAAAAACAATGGAAGCAGTTCTTTTTATTTGGTATATGCTTTTTTATAGGCGTGTTTTCGGTACAGGGTTTAGTAGATATGTGGATATGGCATAAACCATTTGCTGAGCTAATGGAGTATGTCAGATATAATTCTGCAAATGCTACAACATATACCAATGGCCCATGGTTTCAGTACTTTGAAGTAATAGGCGGAGTAGTGCTTCCACCAGTGGGCCTATTTGTATTGTTTGGTTTCTTCCGTTCCTGGAAAAAGTACCCGATATTATTTTGGCCCAGTTTCTTCTTTTTCGCGTTTCATTCTTGCTTCCCTAATAAACAGGAAAGATTCATTTACCCGGTTATTCCGTTCTTTATTGTGCTGGGTTGTATAGGTTGGGCTGAGTTTGTTGCATCGTCGAAATACTGGCAGAACCACAAAAAATTACTTAAAGGTGGCTGGACATTTTTTTGGGTATTGAACTGTATTGCGCTTCCTGTGCTTTCTACTACATATTCAAAAAAGAGCAGGGTAGAAGCAATGACCTATCTTAGTAAGCAACCAGATTTGCATGGATTAATGGTAGAAGAGAGCTACAGGGATGATTTTACAATGCCACCCTTGTATTATGTTGGGCATTGGAACGTGCATGTTGTTGGTATTACCAAGAAGCATTCATTGGCAACAGCTTTTGACGAGTATAGGGGCGATCACAGAGAAATCATCCGGCCTAATTACATTATATTTTTCGGGAAAGAGAACTTTGATAAACGGTTGGCTGATTTCCAAAAGATGTTCCCTGATAACCATTATAAAGCTACCATTACGCCAAGCCTAGTTGATGCTATAGCTACATTTCTAAATCCAATAAACAAAAATCAAACCACTTACATCTACGAATTTACAGAGAAGGGTATGCAATTACCTGACACCACTAAGGCATCAGGCCATTGAAGTAACATTCTTTCTGAACAGGCTGAAAGATATAGCAGTTAATACCGCACCAATAGCTGTTAATATGCCAACCTTTTCTAGAAACACAGGATCAGAAATTGCTATGCCTCTTGAAAATATATCATAGAACCCTTGTATGGCCCAGTAGTTTATAGATGCATGGCCTACGTTCTGCATCCAGTGTGGCATAAGGAAGCTCGGAACCATGCTGCCACCAATAACAGACATAATTAGTATGCATAAGGTGCTCATACTTTGCAGTTGTTCGCGACTCTTTACAAACGATGCCAGGAACATTCCGAAGCCTGAACAAGCAAAGGCTATAGCAGGCACCAACAGAAGAATGCTACCAAGCTTGGGTATTATAACGAGGCCAAAAACAAATGATGAATAAGTAAGCATGATAAATAGCTGGCATATAGCAAATACCATAGCCGACATAATTTTGCCTGTAAGTATGTCGCTTGCTGTTAAAGGAGAGTATAGCAAGCGCTTCAAGGTGCCATTCTCTTTTTCTTCCAGAAGCCTGCCACCAACGGCGGTAAGGCTAAAGAGCAGCATCATAACTGCGGTTCCTGCTAAAGCTTGCACAAGGCCATCATTGTTTTGCGCTTGTGCTATAGGAGCACTTTTTATTTTCATTATGTCTTGCTGCAGCTTATCCATATCGCCTGAGTTCGTCTCAAAGCTCTTCTTCATTTGCAGGGCCATAATAGCCTGGCTCATACTATCCATGCCACTAAACTGCTTTCTGGCATTCCTGAGTATCATCTTTTCGCTCATTGGTTTACCTACATTCGCAAATAAGCTCTGTGCAAGGTATTGCTGCATCATACCCATTTCAATGGCTTGCGTAGCATCATATTTTAATTCCCATGGCAATGGCCTTATTGCCTTTACTGAATCATTAAATCCTTTACGAAAGATTAATGCAGCAGGGTATTTACCTGCTTTTACAAGGGCCAAAGCTGAGTCGGTAGTAGTAGTATACACTTCCAGCATCTTTATTGAATCAATGCCTGCTATAGCCTGTTTTGTTATTGGCGATTTGTCTTCATCGCAAACCAATAGTTGTATCTTCTTTTCTTCGCTTTTGTTGTTAATGCCGCCAAAGGCAAGCGAGAATACAGTGATTAAGATGATTGGCATTAACAAGCCAAGTATCACCGCCCGTCTGTCCTTTAATAATGCTTTTAGTTCTTTCTTTAATATTATAAACATGGTAGTATTTTAATCTCTTAATTGTTTGCCGGTCATTTTTAAAAATACGCCTTCAAGGTTGCCCTTTTGTATGTCGATGCGGTTTATCTCGTAGCCCGCATCAGTACAGGTTGTTACAACACGTGTAAGGTCTTTTTTTGAGTCGCCGGAAAGTATGGATATCCTGTTTTCGCTTACTGATACAGTTGTCTTCAGTTTGTCATTCAACATCTTCTCATCCGGTGCCTGATTGCAGTCGACCAGTATCATATCGTTTACATTGCTTTGGGTTTTCAGTTCATCAAGTGTTCCTTGAGCAATGATAAGGCCCTTATCTATAATGCCAATACGGTTACAAAGCTTTTCAGCCTCTTCCATGTAGTGTGTGGTGTAGATAATGGTCATACCTTCTTTGTTAAGCTGCTGTATCAATTCGAAAATAAGGTTACGGCTTTGCGGATCAACACCAACGGTGGGTTCATCGAGTAACAGCACTTTAGGGGAGTGGAGTAGGGCACAGGCTATGTTTATCCTGCGTTTCATTCCCCCGGAGTAATCCTTTACAGCTTCTTTTCTACGGTCAAATAAACCTACCCATTTTAGTAGGTCTTCGGCTTTGTCCTCTAATGCTTTACCTTTTACTCCATAAATGCTACCCCAGAACAGTATGTTCTCCCAGGCAGAGAACTTGTCGTACAAGGCTATCTCTTGCGGCACAATGCCAAGCATGTTCTTAATTCGGGTATTGCTCTTTGCTATAGCTATACCACCAATGGTTATTTGCCCTGCATCAGGTGGGAACAACATGCTAAGCATATTGATGGTGGTGCTTTTGCCCGCGCCGTTAGGGCCAAGTAAGCCGTAGCATTCGCCTTCTTTTATAGAGAAGCTGATGCCCCTCACTGCCTGAGTCTTGCCGTAGCTCTTAGTTATATTCTTTACATCTATCATGGTTTGTAAACTACTATATTTTCTTTAAATGGTTCTTGTCCTTTCAGGCAAAGGTAAACATTGGCCAATGTTACCACATCTGTGCAACAATACTTAACTATGCTTGCAAGATCGTTCTTATCCCAATAGGTTGTTCCTACTTTACTGCCATCCAATTCCTGCTTGGGACTTGGCAATCCAAATATATGGGCCAACAGGTTTAACGAAGTAAAAGCTTTGTAGTCTCCAAACTTCCATAACTCCAAAGTGTCTATTAATGCAACTTCCCATGGCTTCTTACCTCCATTATCAAGAATATTGGGAATGGGCACCTTGTTAATAAGCATCCTGCGGGCAATATAGGGGTAGTCAAACTCCTTGCCATTATGGGCACATAATTGCTTTTCAGATGATTTCCGATGCTGAATGAACTTCTCAAGGAAATCAGAGAACTCAATCAGTAGCTTCTTTTCATCGTCTCCACTAAATGAGCGCAGCTGGAAAGTCTCCTTCTCAAAGAACCCTGCTACAATGCATATTATCTTGCCAAACTCAGCAAATAAGCCAGCCTTATCATACGATTCAGGTAGGGTTTCATTCTCCTTTAGTATTCGCTGGCGTGTAACCTTTTCTTCCCATAAGTGTTGTACCTTCTCAGGAACTCCGCTAAAGTGAGCAAACTGCGGTGCAGTTTCAATGTCTATAAAGAGTATGTTTTCTTTTGGTATTGTAGCCATAGCTATAAATTTCAGCCTGCAAGATAAAAAAAGTGGTTATACCTAACTACTAACTCTTTACAATGACTTTCTGAACCTCAGGGTCGGGGTAATTGACTCTAAGCCCCTTATAGGTAACAGCAAGCATAACAAAGTTAAAGAGAAGGAACAGTGCGCAAACTAAGAGGGCCCAGGTAACATTATCTCCTTCAGAGAAGAAAGTAAGCGAGAATATCATAGCTAGCCCTAAACGGAAGAGAGTGCCGATCATAAATAGAACGCTGTTTACCCTGCCAATTAATTGATTAGGCACGTGATGGAATAAGTATGTAATACGTAATACTCTTGTTCCTGCATTTGTTATGCCTAAAATAAATGAGAAGCCAAGAAATACGATTGTACTTGCTGATACTGCACATATTGCAAGGGTTAACCATGTAATACAGCTAAGTAGTAATATGGCTTTTACAACATTTATATTGCGAAATACTTGCCTTATCCAGACGCCTGAAATTAATGCGCCTAAGGCATAGGATGCAGTGCTTAGTGCAAATATGGTCCCATTTCTGTGCAGATGATTTAATACAAAAATAGGTTCAAGTGCATTTGCATACAATAGTAAAAAGACAAAAATAGAGAGTGAGCTTACTCCGAATGCCAATACCAATGGGTGTGAGCGCAGGAAAGTATTTCCTGTTTTGAATCTCTCCCAAACGCTGCCTAGAACTAAATGCTTTTCAGTAAGCGGGGTATATTTTACCATGGCAATAAGTGCAATGGCAATAAAATAGGTCAGGCCATCTATCATAAAAATCCGGCTTAGGCTCCATCGTGCTATGTGGAGGCTTATAGGAATAGATAAGCTTCCAATATGTATTGCATCAACATCAATGCCCTGTAGTAATATGGCGCCAACAGCACCGGATGCAAATGTCATTGCTTGCGATTGTATTTCGAGTAATGAGTTTACTTTGCCATACCTGCTTGGTTCGCTTACCTCTTGGGCAAAGGCATAAAGGGCAGGGTAGTAAATGGTGTTTATGTAGGCTGTAGCCATAAATACTACCACTACCATGTAAGTAGGAACACCAGTAGCATAGAACTGCCCTGTCAATGATGCTCCGCAAAGCACTACACCACCTATTACCGAGAATACGAGGAATATCTTCTTGCGCGGATATTTGTCAATTAAGGTGCCTGAATATAAGCCCCAGAATATACTGCCTACAAGGGTTAACATATACATAAGGGTAAGCTTCTCAGGTGCATGCAGAATGCTTACGAAATACCATGGTATAGCAAGCATACTTATTCCCTGGGCAAAGCCAGAGATAATGTTGCTAATAATAAGAAGATTTAAGGGCCTTGAGGCTCTCATAAACTGAGCTTGTGTTTTACCTAAACAAATCAGGCTCCCTCATTTTGAGGAAGCCTGCCTAAATTCTTTAGTATGAAAAAGTACTAACCTCTTGAATGATATTGTTGAATAGTTTGATGCGGGTTGGCGCGTGAGTCTTTATAAGCAGCGCAACTTTCAGAAGATTTACACGCAGCAAGGAATGATATAGCAAGTATTGCCAAAACAACCAAAGGAGAGAAAGTCTTTTTCATTAGTGTAATATTATATAATTCGTAATCAGTATTTATTTAGACAAATGTATAGGAATATTTTGAATTTTGGAAACTTTTTTACGCTTTATTATTCAATAGTAATGAACACTGTGAATTGAAGCCTTTTACAGGTCGGTTGAACGGTAAGTATCGTTGTTTGTAACACCAATTACTTTGCCTTTCATTTTCCTGCCTATAAATGGGGTGTTCTTAGATATGGATGCTATGTGTTTCTCCTCAAATACCCATTCTTCATTAGGCGTAAAGAAGGTTAGGTTAGCATCTTCTCCTTCTTTTATAGTTGGTACTTTCAGACCTAGTATCCTCCTTGGGTTTATGGCTATCTTTTCAATTATCTGCTCTGTAGTAAGCTCACTGTGCATGTTTACTATTGGGTATAGGGTTTGTATGCCCAGCATGCCGGGTGTAGCAAGGTCAAATTCCAGTTTTTTGCTTTCTTCATCTTCAGGCCTGTGGTCAGAACATATTACATCTATAACCCCTTCAGCAAGGGCTTTCTTAAGCGCCTTTATATCTTCTTTCCCACGTAGTGGCGGGCTTACTTTGTAGTTCGAATCGAAACCTAATATTTCTGAGTCATCCAGACAAAGGTTGTATCCGTTTACTGATACTGTTACAATAAGGCCTTGCTTGCGTGCACTTTTTATGAGTGATATACTCCCGGCTACCGATATGGAATTGATATGTATCCGTGCATCGGTATGTTGTGCCAGGAACAGATCGCGTATCAGCATTATTTCTTCTGCAATTCTCGGTTCTCCTTTAATGCCGATAGATACGCTCGATTTGCCTTCGTTCACATCACTTCCTGTCGATAATGTTTTGTCGTTGCAGCGGCTCATAATAAGCCCGTTGAAACTTTTTGCATAAAGTAAGGCCCTGTGCATCAAGCCTGCATTCATAACCGGGTGTACGTCGTCAGAAAAAGCTACCGCTCCCGACATTTTCATGTCGTACATCTCTGCAAGGTCATTGCCTTCTAGCTTGTAAGATATGGCACCTACAGGGTATACATCTACTAGTTGTCCTTTAGCTTTGCCTATAATATATTCCACCTGCGATTTTGAATATACTGCCGGGTTGGTAGATGGCATAACCGCTACACCGGTAAAACCGCCTTTAATGGCAGCTTGTATGCCTGTTGTAATACTTTCTTTATGTTCGTAGCCGGGGTCGCAAAAGTTAGCCTGCATGTCAAACCATCCTGGTGATGCATGTAGGTCGTTAGCATTTACTACTTTCTTTATTCCACCTGCCGGTATGTTTTTCTTTATCTCGGTAATCTTGCCATTCTCTATCAAAATATCCTGAGTCTTGCCATGGTGTGGCGATGCAGGGTCGACGATCTTTGCTGATTGTACAAGCAGGTTCATAGTTAGTGTATTATGTAGTTAATCTTTCCATAATCGTAAAAGTGCCTCTTCGGCTGCCAAAAATAGTAAAGCAAGCAGTATGCAGTATTTCCAGTAGTATTTTCCGCGGTTTACTTCGGTAAGTAGTGCTGGCAGTGAAGCATTGGTAACAGCCATTACCGAAAAATTCTTAACCCCTGCTTTTGAGTAGGTCGCTTCAATATCAGCAACAGCTAAGCATCGCAGGTCCGATTCGCGACGGTTATAGTTGAACGAAATGCCTGATACAAGGCTGTCGCCGGCCATAAGGTTAAAGTTGCCCGCCTGAGATAACTGGCTGTGTAAAAAGAGAAATACATTATCGTTTATAATGCGCCTTTCAGGTAATACCGATAAGGTGTCCTTAGCGCTTTGTATTTTAAAGAATACATTTTGAGCCAGGTTTATATTGGGCGCTTCAATGGGTTGCACATCGCCAAGCATATAGTATAGTTGAGGGTTACTGTTGCTGTACAAGCCTATGTTATACATAGTGGGCACAAATATGGCATGTTGCTGAAAGTTGCTGAAGCTGTTATTCATGGCTACCGATAGCAGGTAAATATTGCCCTTGTTGTAATGGTATTCATCCAAAAAGTCATCACCATTTTCGAGTTTCATAAGGTTTTCCGAAAGCGACTTTGTATTGTGCGATATGGTGTAATGCTTACTCACAGCGGGCAGATCCATATTGGGGTGTTGCTTCTTTTCAAATACTCCTGTGTAAATATTGCTTTCGTAATTAAGCTTGTCAACCTTTAAATGAGTGGTGTCTAGCCTTTCGTAATAAGAGCAGTTTACGCTGTTCAGGAATTCTTTGTAGGCGTTGAAATCAATTCCAGATGCAGGTGGTATTACCAGTATGTTGCCACCGAGTGATACATATTTGCCAAGCTCATTGCCCATGCCCGATGTTATAGAACCAATGTTATCGAGGATAATTAGCCTGTAGTTGGGTAGGGTAGAGTAGTCGAGGTGGCTTGCAATAGTTTCACTGAAAGAGAATAATGAATCGTTTTTATAAAGTGAGTTCAGGTAAGCATTCTTCCTGGTGCTATCGGGGTGCAGCCAGAGTATAGGTATGCTCGATGAAAGCCTGAAGGAGAAGTATAGCTTATCATCGAAGTTTATCGGGTAATCATTTATTTTCAATTCTCCTTGCTGTATCTTCTTTTTGTCAGGTATGAACGACATAGATAGGGTAGTAGAACCCATTGCATCTATATTATAGCTGCCCACTGCTTTTTCTTCTCCGTTAAGTAAGAGTTTGATCGGGCCGTTGGTAACCTGTGCGGTAGAGTAGTTGCTGAGCTTTACCATTAGTTGCTCTGCTTTGCCGGGTATATGTATAGGCGATGTAAACCAGCAGGTATCTACCGATACATTATTCTTTGTCTCTGCTACTTCAGGTATTAAGTCGGTTGTTATGTCGCTATTTGAATGAAAGCCCGATATATCGGACACTGATTTTTGAAAGTCAGATATGATAAAGGCTTCTTTAACCGGGCACCCACTATGCAATATGTTCTCTTGCTGGCGTTGCATTATTTCGGGTAATAAGTGCGAAAACGGTGATGTTTTCAAGCCTTTCAGCTCTTCCAGAAACTCATCTTTATTCAGCCAGCGTTCCTGCGCCTCATCAAAGTCTTGCGATATAAGCTGAACCTTATCGGCTGCATTAAGCGATTGGGCTATCTGTTCAGCTTTGCTCTTAGCATCTTCCAGCAATGTTCCATTTTGGTTTACGGCATTCATACTGAACGAATTGTCTATAAAAATGCTTACTGCTTTGGTACCTGCTGTTACACTGCCATGTTTATTAGGTATGTATGGCTGTGCAAAAGCAAATACCATAAAAGCTACTACCAACATGCGGCAAAGCAATACCAGCCAGTGCTTTAACCTCGACCTGGAGCGTGATTCCTGTACTACTTCCTGCAAAAAGCGGACATTAGAGAAGTACAGTTTTTTGTATCTCCTAAAGTTAAAAAGGTGGATTGCTATGGGAATGCTTAAAGCGGAGAGTGCGTAAAGGAAAGAGGGGAAGAGAAAATTCATCAAAGCACAAAGATAGTAATAAGGTTGAGATTAAGGGTTTTATACCGCAAAGACGCTAAGGCGCAAAGTTTTTGTCCCCCGCTGGCCGCGTGTCGCCATAGCTTTAGCGGCGGAGCAAGGGGGAGGACTTTTAATTCTATTCCGATTTTTCACCACAGATTACACAGATTTTCACAGATACCAAAACCGCTGAACACGGGTTACACTTTTTGCGTTTTGTTACCCATCAACTTGTTGATTATCAATGTTACTGATTCGAAAAAAAATGACATTTTGTAACCCGTCTCCAAGGGTTTATGCATCTTGTTTTCTCTTCGTTTTTTTATGGGATTTTTACCGCAGAGAACGCAGAGCAATACCCGCAGAGTTACGCAGAGATTTCGGACATGCAATTCCCCTCGCCTTTTTGCAAGGAGAGGGGCTGGGGTGAGGTCGCTGAACACGGTTGACACTTTTGCCATTCTGTCAACCATCAACCCTTTGATTTTCAATAATAAATGTGTGGAAAAAAATTGCATTTTGTCAACCGACTTTGGCGATTTAATTATTGGCGGAAACTGGCGGTTTTTGGCGGTATATGCATCTTTTTCTGCTGCCTGAAAAACAGAAAACAATGTGGCATTTTGACGTTCAATTGGAATGTACATTAATTTGGTGGCGGTGATTAATGAGCAAATATAAGCTATATATTTATAGTGTTAAACAAATTGTGCAAATACTTATAAACAGCTTAGTTGGAGTGATTATTTTCTGAAGTCTTAAGCCTTATACACTCGTCTCAATTTTTTCTTTCCTGAAAAGGTATGATCAGCTTACCGCAGATGTTTCTTCCCATACTCCTCTTGCTTATATATTTATTGGTTTTCTGCAGCTTTGTATGGTCTCATCCTAGGCACCCACCTTGGTACATGCTTTTTATACTCAGTATATGCTTCGCCGAACCTCGCCAACATGGATGGTTCTTCTTTAAAAATAAAGTACGCTGTGTTCATCGCAAAAAATATACAGGCCCATACCATAATGCCCAAAGCATTAAAAAACAAGGCTTCACCAAGTAGCATCATTAATACCCCAGTTATCATAGGGTTTCGGCAGTAGCGGTATGGTCCGCGTATTACAAGTTTCTGTGTGGGCTGCCATGGTGCCAGTGTGCCTTGTGCATATCGACCAAATAGAGAAGTAGTATATAGTTGCATGCTTATGCCCAATGTATAAACAGTAATTCCGCCTATTTTAAACAGATCAGGTGGTATCTGTATTAAATGGATGCCTATTTTATATAATAAAAAAGGTATAATAACTGTTACTACAAAAGGCAACGCAAGCCAGTCACGGATATGCACCAATAGAGATGGAGATTTTTCAGGCATAGTTAAAGATACGATTTTTAATTATTGATTTCATTATTGTAAAATTAAGCAAAACCGATTTAATCATTGCAAAACCTATAGCCCTGTGGTACGCCATAGATTTTAATTCTGAAAAAACAGGGAAAACTAAAAGACCTTTTTGATAAGATTTGGATTTATTTCAAGAACCGTAAGTAAAATGCCGCGAACACCAAAACAATCCCAATGTTGACGAGCAACCGTGCCCAAAAATGGTCTTTGAAGAAAAGGAAATCTACGCCGAATATGAGGGCTATCATTGCAACAATAAAGACTAAATAAACCCACAATGAATATTTATACATATCAATTATTACAAATATTATCTAAGTTCATAGTTCTTTTAGCCTTTTAATCAAATATAAGGATTTACCATTCGCTACACCAAAAGGCCTAAGCGCGCCCAGGCTTGACCAGCTTAGGGTAATGCCAATAACTTCATTTTCAGTTTGTTTGTGAAATGAATCTAGTGAAACCATGCATTTAAAGCATACGCTGATTTTGCTATTTATGCCGATTATCTCTATATTTGTTGTGTTCCGAAGGGAATAAGTAAAAGTCATGGATGAGGATGGAATTGCAATATTCTATCACTACAGGCTCATAACATGAGGAAAATTTAATGTGTTTTGTTTAGAAACATTTTTGACCTGTAATCGTATTATTATAAGAAATAAAGTAATTATGTTTTGCAGGGAATTAAACGCTTTGCAAAAAGTATAATGGTGTTAAATTAAGAGCTGAATGGAGAATAGTCTTAAAATATTAATTGTCGAAGATTTAGATGCTGATGCTGATTTACTTGTAAGATACCTGAAGAACGAGAATATAAGGTTTAGCTTTGAGAGGGTTTGGTTAAAGGAAGATTATATAAAAGCACTTAAAGACTTCAGGCCTGATTTAATAATTTCAGACCATTCATTACCTGCGTTTAATGGTATTGATGCTTTTCATATTTTGAAAAAAGAAAATAAGGATATACCATTTATTTTAACTACAGGTACCATATCTGAAAAACTGCTAACCGAATACATGAAGGAAGGGATTGATGATTATATTTTAAAAGAAAATCTCCTCCGGCTGCCTTCATCCATAGAAAATGTAATAAATAAGAAAAAAATTGAAACCCTTAATCGTGAATTAAGCAGGTCGTTTGAAGAACTGAAATTGGCACAAGAAGCGACTGAGCGATTTAAAAGAGAAATTTTGGAGAGTATGCGCTATGCAAAAAGTGTGCAAAGTGCACTTCTGCAGGAAGTAGAAGAATTAAAAGAGTTTCTGCCGCAATCTTTTGTTTTCTACTTGCCCAAGCAGATAGTATCCGGTGATTTTTATTGGTTTAAAGATTTTGGAGAAAAGGCATATGTTTGCGTTGGAGATGGTACTGGGCATGGAATACCAGGCGCATTGATTACTATGATGGCGCTAAATACGCTTCATTCAGCATTTAACTTTCAAAAGATACATTCTCCTCATCTGCTTTTGAAGTTTCTTGATGAAGACATTGACAGAAAATTCAGCCATAAGTCAAAAGGTAAAGTAATTAATGATAGCATGGATATTGCCATTTGCGAAATTGATAAAAAGAGAATGACGCTTACAGTTTCAGGAGCCAATAGCACTGTATTTATTGTTCGCGACCAGGAAATACACCAATTGAAAACTGATAAGTATTATATAGGAAGTGCTGTGCCCGATAAGGCCTTTGAATCAACTATATTCCCACTGAAAAAGAACGATACTATTTATTTGTCTACTGATGGATACCAGGATCAGTTTGGTGGTGAGAAAGGGAAAAAATTCAGTTCGAAGCGGCTTAATGAGTTACTTTTGTCATTGAGCAATGAAGAGTTTCAGGATCACGAACATATTATTCAGAGAACACTTTTCGATTGGCTGCAAAGTGAAGAACAGACAGATGATATTTGTATAATGGGTGTAAGAATATAGTAACGCATTAGGTTTTAAATAGCGATAGTTATAAGTGAATTGAGAGGTTCTCTAATCGATCTGTGTTCCAGTTGAATCGAATACGCTTTGTTTGCCGCTTATGGTATCATCTGCATAAGGCGTCTCTCCTCGCCTCATTCTTTCACCCGGAACATTAAAGTACACTTTAACTATTCCATTTTTCTTGCCATTAATGTATGGGGTTTCGCTTTCAAGCATTCCATCTTTCCAATAAAGTTTCTTTACCCCATTTTCCTTCCCTTGGCTATATGGGCACTGGCCCATCATCGTTCCGCTTTTGTAATACCATTTCCAAAGCCCATTCTTCAAGCCATCGGTATAATTACATTCATCAGTAAGTTGACCACTTGTGTAATAACCTTTTTTTATGCCATTTATTTTGCCATTAACGCAACTAAACACCGCATTTAGTTCTCCGCTATCATAGTATTCTTTTTTTATTCCATTGTATTTTTCGCCATTCTCAGCGTAATATATCTCAGCCCCGGTTTCTTTTCCTGCCTCATAATTACTCTCTTTCATTAGTTTGCCGCTTTCATAATATTTTTTTTCTGTTCCATTCTGTTTGCCATCCTTATAGGTAGCCTCAAGTCTTAATTTGCCGCTTTCATAATAGTCTTTATAGGCGCCGTTTTCCAAGCCATTAATAAAGGTCTCTTCGTACATTAATTGGCCGTTCTTGTAATATCGTTTTTCAGTGCCATTTTCTTTGCCATCGGTATAAGGAATTATTCCATGTAATTCCCCGCTTTCGTAATAATACTTAACAATACCAATTGGTTTGCCGTTGTCATACATAACTGCTTCGAATGGTTTGCCGCTTATATAGAAAACCCGTTTTAACCCTACAGGAACCCCGGATCTATAAATAACAAGGGCATAATTAGTTGCATTGGCAGAATCTGTTTCATCGCCATCTTTGTCAGCGTACTCTATCCATTTACCTACTTTGGCATCGCTCGCCATCATGTTCCTGGCTTCAGTTCTATTAGTAAAGCCGCTATCGTATACATGGTCGACTTTTGCCTTGTCCGTAGAGTCGCCGGTATTGTTGCAACTAACCATGCAGAGAAAACTAAAAAACAGAATAATAGAAATTCTCATGAGGGCGAAGTAGTATTGTAATTAATAAAAATAGTAAAAGACAGGAAACTAAAAGCGTCTGTTGAAGCTTTAATTATTAATGACCTTGAGCTTTCAATAGGTCATTCTGCGCTTTCCTGTCCTGTAATTTATTTAAATAAAATAATGCCATGCGCTTGCCCCCCGTTTCATAAGCTTTTTTTGCCCAATCTATTGCGGCATCTACATTGCCGTTTATTTCGCTGATAATAGCCATATCATAATATGCTCTTGCTCTTATCCTGGTTTTTGGGTTCGTTGTTTCTTTGGTCCATAGGTCTGCTACATTATTCCAGTCACCTGCATTCGCCATCCGTCTTGCTATTTTAAAATTCATAGTTCCGGTTACGTAAAACTCACGACATACCCTTATTGTGTAAGGAAGTACCCTGCCTGCATAAGACTGCCCTAAGCGATAACCAGCTCCCATAACAGCTTCTTTATGATTCATCAACGCTGATGCTATATCTAAAGGATTTATTCCACCGGTAAAAGTTAATCCTTCCCTGGCCGTATATTCATCTGCTATTACCTTGTTTTGCGGGTCATATATTCTCCATCCCGCATTTACGTTTGTCTCCATTCTTGCATTACCTGCAATTGCCGGTAACCCAGAACTCGTATAACCGGTGGGTACAATGTTTATCCTGCTATCTGTATGGAATAATTCCAATGCAAAAAGCGCATCCACATTATTCCGTTGGCAAATTTCTTCAATTTTATCCCATGATAATGGAGATGGGAAAGCGCCCGGAAAACTGTTGTTAATGTTTACTGAATCGAGAAACACGATATTCTGAAATGTGTTACCTTGTATCAATCCATCTCTTAATCCACGAATACATTCTTTACTGCAGTCCTTATCGAGGTTTGGCCCTTTTGCCGATAATGCATCGTCGATTTTTTTTCGGACTCCGTTTGAATCAGATACCAAACTGCTGTTAATTATACCAACCTTTTTTATGTTAGAGGATATCGACACAGGAGCCGGTTCGGTTACATTAAAATATACTTCCTCTGTACCACAGCCACAAATGGTAAGGCATGTCAAAACAAGAATTACAGATTTTAGTACTGTTAGCCTTTTGAGATTCATTCTATAAATATACTACTTCCTATTTATGCGCCAAATTGTTTGTACAACGGAAAATTCATTTGCTTTTGATGGATTGTTGCTTATCAAGTACTTAGTATCAAATTAGATATATTTGTCTGAATAGAATGAGAACAAAGGCCACCATATCCTATAACCTTATTATTTCAGTACTACTAACCGTACTGTTCTTTGTTGCTACACATAAGGTGTATCATTTGCCTTTCTCTTATGGAGATGATCACAGGGCATTAGCAATGCTTCATCCGGATAAAGTTTCAGATTCATATAAAGCAGCACTATATGGGAATACCCCTGACCTTAAGGGTTGTTTCGGTATTGATATGCATATTGGGCGCTTCAGGCCCCTGAGCTGGAGCTATGATGAATTGCTTTGCAAGATATGCGGAGACAATACTCATCTGTTCCGTTTGTCTAATCTTGTAATACTATTCCTTTCGGCATTCTTTTTACTATGCATATTTACATGCTTTGATGTGGACAGGCTATCTGCATTTTTAGTGCTTGGTGTGTATGTATTTGGCCGGAACAATGAAACCTGGTGGACGCTGATTCCTCCGGCTCAAAATATTGGGGAGATGTTTTTGTTGGCTGGTATTTACTTTTGGTTGCGTTACCGGAAGAAAGGAATAACCGGATTCTATTTGTTGCCGGCATTTTTATTTTTTCTGGCATCAATAAGCAAAGAGAGTTTCATATTCTGTATTCCTGTGTTGTTGCTTACCGACTATTTATTCTTTAATCCTACAAAGAAGTTGTTGATGAAAGAATACGTTTTTTCTAAGTTGGCTTATGTTATCCCCTTTCTATGCCTGCTTGCCACTGTTCTGCATATTAAAAAGGTATATGGTTATTCTTACCCTGAATCATTGCTATCTATTGCTGTTTATAATACATTTCAGTTTGTAGGTGGAGCGGCTTTCTTTTTGGCACCATTAGTATTATTGGTGCTTATGTGGAAAACAATTGAGAAAAGTTTTCTGGTAAAACTCTGCTTTGTATTTGTAGTTTGGGCAATCATTCAACTTGTACTTCTCAAAGGCATTAAACTCGATGACCAACACCATTACCTTATTCCATGGCTTATTTATCCACTCATATTAACTGGAGTTGCACTAAGCGAGATAAAAAAACTATCGGGCAAATGGTATACGGCTATGTTAGTAGCATACGGAATGGCAATCCTTTTATTTGCAAAGAACACCAATGCAAATACATCTTCTTACACTGCCCAGTTACAAGCATATTACAACATGATTGATACTATTCAAAAAGACTCCTCGACATCAGATGTAGTCTATTTGGGAGACAATGCTTGCCTGGGTGATTGGATTAATGGCACGCGTGTGATAATGGATAATAAGGGTATTAAGAAAGAATTATATTTTGCTACTACTGCATCCTGTATCCCTTCATGGGAAATGGAGTATGCTGCAAACTCCCCACAACATGCCTTTAAGCACATGCCCTTAGATAGTGTGTTCTACCCTGATGGTAAGTGGATAATATTGGTTGAGAATTCTGCTAAGAATGGTATAGTAAACGATAGTATCGTGTTTTACAAACGGGCCGATTCAAGTTTTGTGAAGATAAATGGCAAGGAACGATTTATACAAGGCAAGTATTACTACTTCTCAGTTCCTTATCCGGGCCGCTCAATTGGCGATATGCTCCGTGGCAACTTCAATGCCGAAAACCGTAAAGGATTCTATGGTATAAAACTAAATGACATTAGGTATTTAGAAGAGCTTCGTGTGGGTGATGGCTGCTAAGCCTTGAAATGCTCCACATGCTTTTGCAATAATGGGAAAAACTCTACGAAATCATTCCTGTATAACTCAAAATCTTTTTCCAATTCTTTCACTGCTTCATCCATGGGTGAGTAATACTTCATTCGTTCTGATAAGCCTTTTAGTGCGCGGCGTAACCCTTCAATTTTAGCGTATGATACCAACCAGTTGTATTTGCTCATATAGGTAAGTATGATGCGGCTCTTCTCAGGGAAGTCTGCCTGGTATTTTAGCAGAATAGAGTAGGCATCTTGTGCAAATGCGTCTAAGGGTTTGTCTGAATAATCTTTCCAGTAGAGTGCAAGGAAGTAATCGTAGAACATATCGGTAATAACGCCGGAGAACTTACCATATGTAGGAGCGAGGCGATGAACGGTTTGCCTGTAAACAGGATGTGTATCGCTAAAGAAATCTATTTCGCGGTGCATTTGAATGCCCTTTGCAATGCCCGGTGCATAGTCATTGTACTTATTGCCCTTTACCGAGTCGGCAATAAAGTTACCGACTATAAGTCCTTCATCTTCTCCTGCCAAATATAAGTGTGCAAGGAAGTTCACAAGATTTAGTTTAGGGTAGGGTCCTCAGGGAAATCAGCAACTACGGAGTATTTGCCGCCTTTGCCTTTCAGTATTTCTTTCCAGAGGTTTTTGTTGTTGGTGGCTTTAAAATGGTCGAGGGCACCAGGCATAACGATCCATGAGTTTTCTTTCAGTTCTTTCTTCAACTGCCCCGCCGACCAACCTGAATACCCCACAAAAAAGCGGATATCCTTCGGAGTTATCTTTTTAATATCTATAAGGTTCTTTAAGGCTTCGTAATCGCCGCCTAAATAAATGCCGGGCATTACTTCTATGCTTCCTTCTAATAATTTAGGCTTAGTGTGCAGGTAAAACAACTGGTCAGCATTTACCGGCCCGCCGTAGTATAGCTCATCATCAAATTCAGGGAAGTTATCGATTGCTTGTGATGGGGTAATATTAAGCTTGCGGCTTAGGATAAAACCCATTGTGCCTTTATCATTATGTTCTGCAATAAGTATAACGGAACGCTTAAACTCAGGGCTTTCCATGAAAGGTTCGGCAAGTAATAACACTCCTTTTTCAGGTTTTAGCTGCTTTACGAATATTGATGAAAAATCGGTTACGTTCTTTGACATGCTCTCCTCCTTATCGCTTTTTGTTTTCAAGCAGTTCTAATGCTGCTGTAGCTGCATCGGCACCCTTGTTGCCATGTTTGCCACCACTGCGTTCTTTAGCCTGCTGCAATGTATTGGTAGTTAAAACGCCAAATATCACCGGAATATTATATGCGAGGCCAACATTCATTATGCCATTTGCCACTGCTTGCGATATATAATCGAAGTGAGGGGTTTCGCCTTGTATGATGCAACCGAGGCAAAGCACTGCATCTACTTCGTCGTCAACAATTAGCCTTTGAGCCGTAAGAGGTAATTCAAAACTTCCGGGAGCGTTTGTAATGACAATGTCCTTATCCTTTATGCCGCCTTTTTTAAGCACGGCCAATGCACCTTTTAAAAGGGGTTCGGTAATATCGTTATGCCATTGGGCAACGGTAATACCAATGCGTTTGCCGGTTAAGGAAAACTTACGTCCTGTAGTTGTGTAAGCTTTAGCGCGCGAGGCCAATGGATTGAGTGTTTATTGCGCAGTACCCGATTTCACCTTGGCCCTGGCAATATACTTATCTATATCCTGAGCTTCCTGGCTAGTGTGGTATTGCGTTTTAATATTCTGATAAAGGCTCAATGCTTGCGAGTAATCACCTTTTTGTTCGCAAACAAAAGCCGCTTTCTTTAAAAATATAGGGGTAGTAAGCTGGTTATTGCTTCTCTTAACTGCGGTAAGGTAGTCTTCAAGCGCTGCATCGTTCTGGCCCAATTGCATTTCTGCATCGCCCATCATACCTGCTGCAAGCGGACTCAACATCACGTCTCCTGCATTGAACTTAGCAAAGCAGTCAATAGCTTGTTGGTATTGTTTCTTTTGGAAGTAGCATACACCCAGGTAGTAGTTAGCGGTATGACCAACTTTGGTAGAACCATAGTCATCAACTATTTGCTGAAACATGGGCATAGATTTGTTGATAGAGTCCATGCCAAAAAGGCGTTGTGCAGGGAATATGGCAACTTCTGCCTCTTGCTCCTGGCCGGGCATATACCAAAAAGTATAGCCTACGTAGCCTGCAATAGCAACTAATAATACAGTAGCGATGGTAGAAACGCGCTTTTTGTTCTGTTGAAAGAAGTCTTCCACATTACTCCATCTTGATTCTACATCGAGTAATACGTCTTGTTTTTCGTCGGCCATGGGTGTGTTACAATTTTAAAGTCTGCAAAAATAAGGTTTATTTGTAATTAGAGGCTATATCGGTAATATTTCTTCAAATGGAACACGGATAACACTGATTTGGCTGATGTTCACCGATTTTATCTGTGTAAACCTGTTCTATCCGTCTCATCTGTGTGCCATTACTTAATCATCCGTTTCAACCGCAACGAGTTCCCTATAACAATAACATCCGAAAAGGCCATGCTGAAGGCGCTTGCCATTGGGCTCAAAATGCCTGAAGCAGCCAGTGGAATAGCCACAATATTGTATACAAAGGCCCAGAAAAGGTTCTGTTTTATAACCCTGAGCGTTTTTTTGCTGATAGTGAACACTTTGGGCAGTTGCTGCAGGTCGTTATCGCTAAGCAATAATACCTGTGCCGACTGCATGGCAATCTTGGTTGCTGCACCTAACGATATGCCCACATTAGCCATTGCCAAAGCAGGGGCATCGTTTATGCCATCGCCCACCATAGCTGTAGGACTTTGTTGTGATAAAGCACTAATTCGGTCAAACTTTTGGTAAGGGAGCTGTTCGGCATGAACCTCAGTTATACCCAGTTTGGAGGCAATCTCTTCACATTTTTCCTTTTTATCGCCACTTATCATTACAATATGTATGCCCTCCTGTTCCAGTTCGCGTATCGCAGTTTCTGCATTTTTACGGATTTCATCTTCCAGGTCTATAGTGGCAATCAGCTTGTCATCTTTAATTAGGTAAGCCGAATGGCTCTTATCGTCGGTTAGTTTCTCAGCTACTTTGTATGACCCCAATTTGTAATTGTGTCCATCGCCGTCAGTCGCTTTCAGCCCAAGTCCTTCTTCTTCCTGAACATTGTTTAAGGTTATTTTTTTGGCAGAATCTTTTAAATGTGCTACAATCGATTTGGCAATAGGGTGGGTAGAGTATTGCTCCATGCTGAACAGCACATTCTTTATCTCATCGGTAAGTGGGCTTATGTTCTTTACTGCGAATGCCCCTGTGGTAAGTGTACCAGTTTTATCGAGGGCGATGGTTTTTATTTCGGCGAGGGCTTCCATAGTGTCGGCACCTTTTATCAATATGCCTTTTTGTGCAGCCCTGCCCAGCGCAACAGCCACAGCGGTAGGTGTAGCAAGGCCCATAGCACAAGGGCAGGCAACTACCAATACTCCAATGCTGTTCAATATCGAATTCTCTAATGTAAGGTGGAAAGCGTACTTACAGAGTATAAAGGTAAGTGCTGCAATGCCCATTACTATGGGCACAAATACCGCGCTTACCTTATCGCCTATGCGTTGTATCTTAGGTGCAGAGCCCTGTGCTTTCTTTACCATATCTATAATTCCGGCTACTACGGTTTGGTTGCCGACCTTCTCGGCACGCATGTGCAAATGCCCGTTCACTATAATGGTTCCACCGGTAAGGGTATCGCCGATATTCTTTAATACCGCAGCGCTTTCGCCCGTTATCATACTCTCATTTACCGACGCGCTTCCTTCGGTCAGTATGCCATCTACCGGTATGCTTTCGCCTTTTACTACTTGTAATATATCGCCAATCTGCAGGTCGCGGTAATCGGTTTCTACTGTGTCTTCGTGGCCTTCGTGGCTTACCACCCTGCGGGCCTTTTGCTTTTGTATTTTCAACAAACTTGTAAGGGCCGATGTGGTTTGGCTCACCGATCGCTTCTCTATCAGGTTGCCCACCAGCACAAGGGTAATAATGGTAGAGCAGGTTTCGAAAAAGGCTGTGTGGGTCATAATAGGGTAGTGGCGCATAGCCAGCAGGCTGTATACAAACGAAGCACAAAAGCCCATGGTAATGAGCACATCCATATTCGGAGTTTTGACTTTTAACGAACCCCATGCGCTTTTACCGAAATACAGCAAACCCATTATAAATACAGGCAGGCAGAGACCCAATTGCACCAATGCATTATGCAAAAACATAATGGGCAGAAACATATGCAGAAACAAGGGTAGGGTAAGTACTGCCGCAATGGCAACTCTTATTTCTAAGCCATACGATACTTTTTCTTCTTTATCGGGTGTGGGCAGGCTGGCTGCGTAACCAAGGCTGTTAATGCTCTTTATTATTGCTTCAACATCTTTATGCTGCGGGTTTGCAAAAGTAGCCTCGCAAGCGGTATAGCTCACGTTCACATCTTCCATGCCCTGTTGCTTAAGGGTAGATGTTACCGTTGCAGCACAGCTATTGCAGTGCATTCCGTTTACGCGCAGTACTACTTCGGTTTCCATTATACAAATATCGTCTATTTAGGTGTTGGTTCTATGTCCCCCGCTGGAGGGGGCAGGAGGAGGATTTTTTGTCATACTGAGTTGGCGAAGCATCTATTCCAATTCCCGTCATTGCGAGGAACGAAGCAATCTCAGTATTTTTTTTGGGCGTTCCCCTCGTGCCTCGGGTCGGGCTTTACGTTGCAAGTCCTCGCTGCGCTGTGGGCTTTCCACTGCAATCCCTAACGCGAACTACTATTGCTTTCCTCAGTTCGCATTCGTGTAAATATAATCTCATAAGCCCAACCCTTTGGCATGTTGTTCCGTATCTGTGTATATAAGCCAGTTGAATTGTATCATTTAGATTAAACAATACAACCACATTTTCACCGTTCACTAACTCATACGCTCCATTCACTAATTACCACTTTTTTGATGAACCACTGCTTCTAATTTTACTTCGATTTACAAATTGATTTGTTAACCATCACTAATAAATACTAGCTATGAAAACCATCTCCGTAAACCTCTACAAGTCAATAGTCACAGTTGTCTTATCAATCATTGCTTCGTGTCTTTCGGCGCAATATGTAACTATACCCGATGCCAATTTTGCTACTTACCTCAATGCTGTTATTCCTTCAGCTATGAAGGGTAACCAAATGGACACTACAAATTCTGCTGTTACTGGTCTCAGTCGCATATCGGTTGAGAATAGAGGTATAACTGATTTAACGGGCATTCAATATTTTACTTCGCTCATTACATTAGATTGTGGAAATACATATCCTATTATTGATACAAATAGAATTGATTCCATTAGGCATTTGCCACTCACTCTTGATTCTCTGATTTGTGGAAACACGCTTCTGAAAAACATTGATTCATTGCCGGCACCATTGGTATATATGGTGTGTTATAATAATCAGTTATCGAAATTACCTTCTTTACCAAAGGGGCTTAGGTATCTGGACTGCGATGGTAATGGTGCCATCGGTAGTTTGCCTGTTTTAGATTCTGCACTTACATTTTTAAACTGCCTTTATAATGGATTGTCAAGCCTCCCTGCATTACCCGACTCTTTAAAAAGTATAGAGTGTAGTGCTAACAAACTGAGCAGCCTTCCTGTTTTGCCACCATCACTCACTTATTTAAGCTGCAATAATAATGTACTTGGCGGCTTACCGGCTTTACCAAGGTCGCTTAGCTATTTAAGTTGCTATGGTAATGTGCTTCCTGCTTTACCTGCGTTAGATTCAGCACTAATTACCCTTATTTGCGCTAATAACCAATTGCCCGTTTTGCCAACCTTGCCCGATTCATTACAAATTTTGAAATGTTACAACAACCAATTACCTGTGCTGCCGGTTTTGCCAAATACATTAAATTATTTAGACTGTTCGTATAATTACCTGCCTGCATTACCGGCATTATCTACTTCGTTGCAGACCCTGATTTGTGCCAATAACCAATTGCCTGTATTGCCTTCTTTGCCAAGTCTGCTTTATTATTTAGACTGTCATGTAAACCAATTACCTGTATTACCAGCTTTGCCCGGTAACCTCTCTTATTTAGATTGCAGTCAAAATCAATTACCCGTTTTACCTGCTTTACCACCATCACTCAATAATTTAAATTGTTCTGCTAATATTTTGCCAAGCCTTCCGGCTTTACCAGGCTCACTTCAGTACCTCGATTGTTCCGCTAATCAATTGTCTAAAGGTCTTCCAACATTGCCCGCTTCACTCAATACATTAGTATGCATATACGATAGCTTAGTAAGTTTGCCAGCACTGCCTGCATCTTTGTATAAGCTAAGTTGCAGTTCAAATCAACTAACAAATCTGCCACTGCTGCCTAATGGTCTTGGTTATCTGTGGTGTACTAATAATAACATAGCCTGCTTTCCTGTTTTCCCGCTCACTTTAATAGATACCAATGGAATTAACATAGCAGGTAATCCTTTTCATTGCCTGCCAAATTATGTGCATGCAATGGATAAAACTACTCTGGCGTATCCTTTGTGTAGCTTGGGTAATTCATGCGGATGCCCTACCGCTAAAGGTGTTGTTGGTTTTACTTATAAGGACATGAACAGTGACTGCAAAAAAGATTCGGGAGATATGAACGTAATAAATGTGCCCATTGATATTTTCAACAATCAGAATAACTGGCAAGGGCTAACCTATACAGCCAGTAACGGGGTTTATGACTTTCCTGACTCGGCAGGTACCTACACGGTTGTTGCAGATACTATTGGAATGCCATTTGAAGTACAATGCCCGCACCCGGGTGCCGATTCGGTTGTAACTATTAACGGTATTGATACAAACGTCAACTTCTCTTTTACCTGTAAATCGGGTTTCGATTTAGGCGTACAATCTATTGTTACATACGGATTGCCATTTCCCGGAACCCAACATCGTGTAAATGTGCTTGCCGGAGATGTATCGCAATGGTATGGACTTAATTGCGCTAAAGGAGATAGCGGTACTGTTAAAATACAAATATGGGGCCCTGTTAAATATGCTGGCCCTGCTGCAGGTGCAATGGTTCCAATGGTTACCGGTAATGTGTTTACCTATTCAATTGCCGATTTTGGAGCTGTAAATAACAAGACTGATTTTGGCATTTTATTGAATACCGACACCGCTGCAAAGGCAGGCGATTCAATTTGCATAGACGTTTTGGTTACACCGCTTGCCGATAATAACCCTGACAATAATAAGTACCGCTATTGCTACCCTGTTGTAAATTCGCACGACCCGAATATAAAAACAGTTTACCCGGTAAACGTGGTGGAACATTGGAAAGGATGGTTTGTTTACACCGTTTATTTTCAGAATACAGGCAGTGCTGCCGCTCAAAACATTTTAGTGGTTGACACGTTGGATTCAAAATTAAATCCTGAAACATTTGAGCTTATTAATTACAGCAACACGAATACAGTACACTTAAAAGATAATGTGCTTAATGTAAACTTCCCGAATATTAATTTACCCGACAGTAGTGCCAATTTAAAAGGCTCAACAGGCTTTATACAATATCGTATAAAACCTAAAAAAGGTGTATTGTTTATAGGGAAAGTTATAAAAAATACCGGTTATATTTATTTTGACTTTAACGCCCCGGTAATAACAAACACAACCTTGAACACTGTAGTAGAAGATATTGCTACTTCGGTTAATACTATTCAAACCGATAATAGTGTTACCATTTACCCTAACCCAAGTAATGGAGTATTTAATATTGAAATTACGAATTACGAATTAGGAATTACGAATATGGAGGTGTATAACATAATGGGTGAAAAGGTTTATGAGTCGGCATTACATTCTGCGCAAACAGAACTTAATTTATCTGACAAGCCCCAAGGAATCTATTTTTATAGAGTAGTTACAGATAAGAGCGCTCTCGTTTCGTCCGGTAGGTTTGTTATTGAAAAATAGTATAGTGTATTTTGTGTGCTGTATTTCTCAGTGAATCTTAGTGTGTATTCTCTTTGTGCACTTAGTGGTAAAAAAATACTGAGATTGCTTCGTTCCTCGCAATGACGGGAAGCTTGTTTTAACTAACGACTTACAACTGGCCACTAACGACTATATTTTATATCTTTGCCCTCCTATTTTTAAACCCGATATGGCTCAGGTAAAATTCCCCGATGGGAAAGTACGAGAATACCCCGATGGCACCACTGCATTAGATGTTGCCAAAAGCATCAGCAATTCGTTAGCGGCTAAAGTATTGGCTGCTAAAGTAAATGGCCAGGTATGGGATGCCACACGCCCCCTAACCGGCAATGTAGATTTAAACCTGCTAACATGGGATGATAAAGAAGGTAAATCAACCTTCTGGCACTCATCGGCTCACTTAATGGCTGAGGCCCTCGAAGGGTTCTTCCCCGGTATGAAGTTCGGTATTGGCCCGCCCATAGAAAATGGTTTTTATTACGATGTTGATCCCGGAGACAGGATAGTATCGAGCGAAGATTTTAAAAAGATAGAAGATAAGATACTGGAGCTGGCCCGTAAAAAAGAAGTGTACATACGCAGCGAGGTTAGCAAGCCCGATGCAATAAAATATTTTACCGAAAAAGACGACAAGTACAAACTCGACCTGATAAAAGATTTGCAGGATGGTACCATTACTTTTTACCAGCAAGGCAATTTTACTGATCTGTGCCGTGGCCCGCATTTGCCCAACACAGGCTTTATAAAGGCTGTTAAGTTGCTCAACGTGGCCGGTGCATACTGGCGTGGCGATGAAAAAGCCAAGCAGCTTACCCGCATTTATGCCATTACCTTTCCTGAACAAAAACAGCTTACCGACTATATTACCTTAATAGAAGAAGCCAAGAAGCGCGATCACCGCAAACTAGGCAAGGAGTTAGAGTTGTTCACCTTTTCGGAGAAGGTAGGGCTGGGGCTTCCGCTGTGGCTGCCAAAAGGTACCTTGCTGCGCGAACGCTTAGAGAACTTTATGCGCAAAAACCAGCGCGAACTGGGCTACCTGCAGGTTATTACTCCGCATATAGGCCATAAAAATTTATACATTACCAGTGGCCACTACGAAAAGTATGGCAAAGATTCTTTTCAGCCTATACGCACCCCGCAAGAGGGCGAGGAGTTCTTTTTAAAACCGATGAACTGTCCGCACCACTGCGAAATATACAAGAGCAGCCCACGCAGTTACCGCGACCTGCCTTTGCGCCTTGCTGAGTTTGGTACCGTGTACCGTTACGAACAGAGTGGCGAGTTGCATGGCCTTACCCGTGTGCGTGGCTTTACACAAGATGATTCGCATATCTTCTGCCAACCCGACCAGGTTAAGGAAGAGTTCATAAAGGTGATAGACCTTGTAATGAAAGTATTGAAGACTTTGGATTTTAAAGAATACACGGCACAAATATCCTTACGCGATAAAGTTGACCGCAGTAAATATATTGGCAGCGAAGAAAACTGGGAAAAGGCCGAAAGTGCAATTATTGAGGCTGCCGCCGAAAAAGGTTTGAAAACGGTAACCGAATATGGCGAGGCTGCCTTTTATGGCCCCAAGCTCGACTTTATGGTTAAGGATGCCTTGGGCCGTACCTGGCAATTGGGTACTGTGCAGGTAGATTATAACCTGCCTGAGCGCTTTGAGTTGGAGTACGTAGGTGCTGATAACCATAAGCATACACCGGTAATGATTCACCGTGCGCCTTTTGGCTCGCTTGAAAGATTCATAGGAGTTTTGCTGGAACACTGCGCCGGAAACTTGCCTTTATGGCTCGCGCCCGAGCAAGTTGCAATTCTGCCAATTAGCGATAAACATGTAGAATATGCAGAAAACATTTTGAAATTGCTAAAAAAATGCGAAATTCGCGCCCTCGTTGATACAAGAATAGAGAAAATTGGCCGGAAAATTAGAGACGCAGAGTTACAAAAGATCCCCTATATGTTAGTGATAGGAGATAAAGAAATGGAAGAGAACAAAGTGGCTGTAAGACGCCATGGCGAAGGAGATAAAGGACAAGAAGGCACAGAGGATTTTGTGAATAGAATAAAAGGAGAAATAGAAGAAATTTTAAATAGTTAGTAGTAAATAGTTTAATAACCAAACAAAAGGGAGGACCATATAGCAACACCGTATAGAGGCAACAGCGGCAATTTTAACAGAGGTTTTCAACGTAGAAATGAACCTTTGCACAGTATTAATGAGCGTATCAGAGCCAAATCCGTAAGGGTTGTAGGCGAAGGCATTGAACAAGGGGTATTCCCGATTGAACAGGCTTTACAGATAGCTCGCAACGCCGGGTTGGACTTAGTTGAGATATCGGCAACAACCGATCCACCAATTTGCAGGGTTATAGATTATAAGAAATTTTTGTACGAACAAAAGCGAAAACAGAAAGAGATAAAGCAGAAGACAGCGAGGGTAGTAGTAAAGGAAATACGTTTCGGGCCGCATACTGAAGATCATGATTTTAACTTTAAAAAGAATCATGCCCTTGGGTTTTTGAAAGAAGGCGCTAAAGTTAGAGCCTACGTGTTTTTTAGAGGTAGAACAATATTATTTAAGGAAATGGGCGAAATGTTATTGTTGAAGTTTGCCCAGGAACTGGAAGAAGTTGGAAAGGTAGAACAAATGCCTACAATGGATGGAAAGAAAATGACAATGGTTATTGGTCCTAAGAAAAAATAAATACAATTAATAAACAAAGCAATGCCTAAAGTAAAAACAAACTCTGCCGCTAAAAAGAGGTTTCATCTTACAGCCAGTGGTAAAGTAAAGAGAAAACAAGCTTTTAAGAATCACATACTGACTAAAAAAAGCAAGAAGCGTAAACGCAATTTAACCGGCACCGTATTGGTACACGAAACCCAACAAGGCAGGGTGAAAGCCTTATTAGGTTTAGGAAAATAATTTTTAACTTTTAATTATATAAGTCATGCCACGTTCAGTCAATGCAGTAGCATCCAGAGCAAGAAAAAAGAAGATATTAAAACGCACACGTGGTTACTACGGTGCAAAAAAGAATGTCTTTACAATTGCTAAAAATACATACGAAAAAGGTTTAAAGTATGCATACCGTGATCGTAAAACCAAAAAACGCAATTTCCGCGCACTTTGGATCCAGCGTATCAATGCATCTACCAGGCAATATGGTATTTCATATTCAGAGTTTATGAATATGGTAATTACCAAAGGTATTCAGTTAAACAGGAAAGTTCTTGCTGATCTGGCAATGAACCACCCTGAAGCCTTTAAAAAGGTTGTTGATACCGTAAAGTAATATTAGAGTAGGGTAGATTCATGAATCTACCCTACATTATCCTAAATTATCATTAAAAGGATTCCTGCGGGAGTCCTTTTTTTGTTGTATCTTCGGTAGTAATTTCCATATTAGGAAAGGAAGCAATTTTGTGAAAAAACTATTTGTCATAGTATTAATGTGCATTACCACTTCTGGCCTTTTTGCACAATCTGATACCATATTTATGTACACTTTTGGCGGCATACAAAACGATGTATGTAACCAGATACGCGCTACCCCCGATGGTGGCTTTATTATGATAGGCACCACTACTAGTTTTGGGGCCGGCGCTACCGATTTTTATGCCATCAAGGTCGATTCGAACTTCCATCATCAATGGTCGGCTACCTACGGCGGTGGCGCAAGTGATGAAGGCTTTTCGGTTACTCCAACCCTTGATAAAGGCTATGCTTTTGTAGGTTTCACCAATAGCTGGGGTAGTGGAGGTTATGATGTGTTACTGGTTAAGACCGATTCGATGGGCAGGCAGCAATGGCAAAAGACCTATGGTGGCACCGATTGGGACTTTGGCTATAGCGTAAAGCAAACCCTCGATAGTGGTTATGTTATTTGTGGACAAACCTATAGCACTCCAGCTATTAACGGAGATGTGTTTGTTGTGCGAACTGATAAAAAAGGAGATACCCTTTGGACAAGAACCATTGGCGATTCGGGCTACGATATTGGTAAGTCGGTTTATGTGCAGCAAGATTCGCTTTACTATATAGTTGGCTCAACTACCAGTTTTGGTTGTACCGATACCAATATTTACTTTATAAAAATAAACAACAACGGCCTGATTGAAAAAGATACCACCTTCGGCGGAATAACTCATACTGCTGTTGGCCGGAATATAGAACAAGCACTAAGCGGAGGAATGATGATATCGGGCTATTCCGATATGGTATCTAAGCCTACGAACATAAATCCGTTTTTTATAATGATGGATGCCAATGCCAATATACAAACCTGGGATACGAATGTGAATTTTCATAACGTAGGTGTAAACTATGCTACCGATGCTATGCAGTGCCCAAACATACTCTACATAGCTTCAGGTACAGGCAATGAGGCTGCGCATGGTGGTTTAGATTTTCTGACACTGCAAATGTATTATATACCCGGCAATGCTGCTAACGGTGCGTATGAGGCAGGCCCATACCAAGGCGGGCTGGAAGATGATGGCGCAAACTCATGCGCTGTATCAAAAAATGGCTCTGCTGCATTTGCAGGCTACACCAATAGTTCAAATCTTTCGGTTGGCTTGTATGATGTTTTTGCCTGCAGGTTTCAAAACTGCGGCACCATAAATTCTGATAATAACTTGTACCACGTTATTAAGCAAATTAAAGATAGCCTGCCTATTACGGTAGGTATTAATGAACAAACGCAAAGTCAGGTAATGGTAAAGGTGTTTCCTGATCCTATTACTACCGATGCTACTGTGCTAGTACAAACTGATGTGGCCGATAAATACTGGTTCAGCCTGTATGATATAACAGGTAAATGCATTATCGATAAAAAAGAATTGGCACCATCGGGATACGGGCAGGCTATGTTGCATATTACCAAAGGCACATTGCAGGCAGGCACCTATTTATATAAGGTAGCAGATAAGAATAATAAAACAGTAAACGGTAAAATAATTGTACAGTAAAAATTATGCAACAGAAGAAGAAAAATAGCGAACCCAAAGAAGGTGTAAGGCTCAATAAATATATTGCAGATGCAGGCTATTGCTCTCGCCGTAAGGCCGATGAAATTGTATTTGCAGGCCATGTAACAGTAAACGGACATTTGATAATTGAACCGGGCAGCCGTGTACAAAGTGGCGATGTGGTTGTTGTGCAAAGCCAGCGCATAAAGCAACCGCAACGTTGTTATATACTGTTAAATAAGAGCAGAGATGCTATAAGCACCGTAAAGGATGAGCGTGACCGCAAAACAGTAATGGACCTTATTGAAGGCGCTACCAAAGAGAGGGTTTACCCTATAGGTAGGCTCGACAGGAATACTACTGGTATATTGTTGCTCACCAACGATGGTGAACTGGCAAACCGTTTATCTCATCCATCGGGTGAAATGCGTAAGGTATATAAGGCAAGGCTCGATAAGCCTCTTCCTTATGCTGACTTAAAAAAACTACGTAACGGAATAATGCTCGAAGATGGTTTTGCAAAGCCTGATGAAGCAGAGTACGATACCAACGGCGATGAAAGCTGCATAGTAATTACGCTCCACATTGGATGGAACCGCATTGTAAGGCGCATATTCGAAGCAATGGGCTATAAGGTTAAATTGCTCGATAGGGTTAGCTATGGCAGTTTAACATTACATGGCGTGCCACGTGGCGATTGGCGTTACCTTACAAATGATGAGGTAAAGAAGCTTTACGGCTCTAAATAAATTCTACGCTCAATCTCAAATACAGGTTTGGCCTGTATTAGTTATCCGCAGGATTGGTCGGGAACTTTATGGTATGAGATTGATCTTTTAGTTTGAATGTAACAGTATAGTTATGCTGAACATTTAATACTCCGTCAAAAAACATATTTATGGTTGTTCGTGCAGTTTTAAAGTACGAAGCAATTACAATGAACCTTTCTATACGGGTATCGGGCGCTTTGCCGTTAATGGTAGCATGGCCTTCAACAATAGCAGTAATAGCTTCATTTATCAGGGTCATGTCGACTCCTCTAACTGTATTGCGGGTTTTAGCTGGTAGGTCTTCCAGGAATTCTTTTCTCGATTTGGTGTTAAATGTAACTTCCGGAGCGGCGTGAACGTTCGAATGTGTTTTCATGTAAATAAATTAGTTAATCGATGAGCTTAAGCATGCAATATACAACAAATATGCCGATATGCAATGTTAATTTAAAGAGAATGGATTTGGTTATTCCACTACTTCCATAAGTGTACGGAATGCAGTGAATTTATCCTTGAACCTTTTAATTCCTTCCTGTTGCATGTGTGGTGCATGCTTCTCTTTATAGATATGGTAGTCTTTAATACTGTTGCATGAATATTGCACAGAGTAGGTAGTGCCGCTATCCTCTACATCTAACAAGCGGCAGAGGCGGTGGCCTGTAAACAGCCCTGTGCTGATCATTTCAGGTATATGCTCCTTTTGCATCCACTCCAGCCATTTGTGGTGTATGTCATCATCTACATTCAGGGTAACATTGTATAGTATCATAATATGCTATAAATAATTGCTAATATAACGTTCTATTAAACGCGGTACGGCGTACTTGCTTATCTTTTTCTTTTCTACCCAAAAGCAATCTTGCGGTAGTTTTTTTATTGATTTGCTGGTTTTTATTTTAAGAAATTGCGCATTCAACCTTTGGTGGCTCAGTATATGTTTGTATGGCCCAGCCACTGATTCTATTACCGGTTTATTGGCTGAGAATATCGCTTTCCATTCCTTAGTTGCAATTAGCTTCTCAAGTGATATGGCTTCCTCTGTTTCAATACAAGGGAAATCATTCAGGCCTTTCCAAATATCTTTTCCTTTCCTGTTATGTAAAAGCAAACTATCTCCTTTCTCTATTACTAAATAATTCAAATACCTATCCCTTACTTTTGTTTTGCCTTGCTTAACTGGCAACTTGTTGGTTAGCTTATGTGAGTATGCATAGCAGGCAGTTTGCAAGGGGCACTCGGTACAATTAGGGTTTTTAGGCGTGCAGCATAGCGCACCCAGTTCCATTACAGCTTGGTTATAGATGCCAGGGTTGCTCTTTGGCAGTAGTTCAGCCGCCGCTTCCCATATTTTCTTTTTACCTTCGGTAGAATCAATTGGAGTGGAAATGCCTAATAATCTCGAATAAACTCTGAACACATTACCATCTACCACAGGGTAGGGTAGTTTATAGGCGATAGATGTAATAGCTGCTGCTGTATAATCTCCAACGCCTTTTAGTGCACGTATTGATTCATAAGTCACCGGGAATTTGCCTTTATGAATGGCGACGATTTCTTTTGCGGCGTGGTGCATATTGCGTGCACGGGAATAATAGCCAAGGCCCTGCCAGAGTTTTAATATATCATGTTCCGATGCTGCTGCAAGTTTTGATACTGTAGGGTATTTCTCTGTAAAGCGGTTATAATATTCCAGGCCCTGGTTTACTCTTGTTTGCTGCAGTATAACCTCCGATAACCATATCTTATAAGCATCGTTAACACCGCGCCAGGGTAAGTCGCGCTTATTGGCTTCATACCACTTCAATAGCTTAGGACTCCAATCATTCATTTGCTTTCAAAATTACGGATTATAGCTGAGTCTTATAATGCTTAAAGTATTTTATATTCCCGTCATTGCGAGGAACGAAGCAATCTTACCAAATTGGGCGTTCCCCTCCTTCGTCGGGCCGGGCTTTACGTTTCAAGTCCTCGCTTTGCTGCGGGCTTTCCACTACAATCCCTAACGCAAAAGACCATTATAGTTAAAGCCCCTTTAGGGGTTTGGGGTAGAACGAAATTTTTTCACCCCTCTCAATTGGTAGAGAGGGGCAAGGGGTGAGTAGATGCCTTAACCTTCTTTAACACTTATGCTGAAATAGTTTTTGCTATTTTTGGGCATATAATAAATAAGAGAACGTGAAAAAACTGCTGTTATCCTTTGTTTTATGTTTGTCTGTAATTGCAATGCAGGCACAAGAAGAAACTGTTGATGCAAAAGCCAATGCTGTTTTGCAAGCGCTTACTAAAAAGACAAAAACCTATAAAACAATAAAGGCCGCTTTCGATATTATTATGTACAGTAAGGATAAGAAAGTTACCGATAACCAAAAAGGTAATTTGATTGTAAAAGGCGGCAAGTATAAACTGGAAGTAAAGAACCAGACTGTGATATCTGACAGTACCACTATGTGGACCTATCTGAAAGATGCCAATGAAGTGCAGATCAATAACGTTGATCATTCAGCTAACCAGAGTACTATTTCGCCTACCAATATTTTTACCATTTACGAAAAAGGCTTTAAGAGCCACTACGATGGTGAAACCACTGAAAAAGGCGCTACCATTGAAACAATTGACCTTTACCCTAAGCATCCAGAAAAAGAAAAATACCATACGCTGAAACTGAAGGTTGATAAAAACAAAAACCAAATTACAGGAGTTGTTGTATTTATGAAAGATGGTACAGTAATGGAATACAACATAGATAGCTTTGCTACCGACACCGACTTAGGCGATGCTACATTTAAATTCAACCCGAAGGACTACCCAGGTATTGATGTAGAAGATTTAAGGGAGTAAGCCTTATACCAGTATTGTTTCAACTGTATTAGCCTGCGATAGTATTTTGTGAATAGGGCAGGCATTAGCTATGGATACTAGTCGTTCACGTTGAGCCTCATCAAAGGGGCCAACAATATGCAACTTTCTTTTAAATATCGTTTTCTTGTCTTCGGTGGTAATTTTTTCTACCTCAACTGAGAGGCTTTCTACTGAAAGTTTTTTGTGATTGATGTACATCTTTAGCGTTGCTGTAGTGCACGATGCCAATGAAATACAAAGATATTCAGATGGGCTTGGGCCTTTATCTTGTCCTCCGTTAGAAAGAGGCTCATCAATAATTACCTTATGATGACGAGCGGTGCCAGTCATTTCAAAATCGGTTTTGCTAAGGGTTGCTGTTGCAATTGCTGCCATATTATTTTGGGGTTAAGCTACCTCGGCATACACGCGGCCAATATCTTCCAGGGTTTCCAGAATTTGGGCGTATGAGTCGCTGGTAACAAGTTTCATTCTAAAATCTTTAAAGTTATCCATGCCCTTAAAATAGCTGCCATAATGCTTGCGCATTTCCAGGATTCCAAGTCTTTCACCTTTCCATTCTACCGATTTTACAAGATGTGTGCGGCATACAATTATTCTTTCTTCAAGGGTAGGTGGGGCAATTATTTCGCCTGTTTTAAAGTATTGTTTTATCTCGCGGAATATCCAAGGGTAACCAATACTTGCACGCCCTATCATTACACCATCAACTCCGTAGCGGTTCTTCATCTCCTGTGCAACGGCAGGTGAGTTTACATCTCCGTTACCGAAGATGGGTATCTTAATACGTTGATTGTTCTTTATATCTCCAATTAATCTCCAATCGGCCGGGCCCTTGTACATTTGTTTGCGGGTGCGCCCATGTATAGTTAATGCGCTAATGCCTATATCCTGTAAGCGCTCTGCTACTTCCATTACATTCTTGGTGCTGTCGTCCCAGCCAAGGCGTGTTTTAACGGTAACTGGCAATGATACAGCTTTAACGATCTCCGATGTCATCTGCACCATTTTAGGTATATCCTGCAATAATGCAGCGCCGGCACCTTTACAAGCTACTTGCTTTACCGGGCAGCCGTAGTTTATATCTATCAGGTTCGGATTTGCTTTTTCGGCAATTATAGCCGCTTCGCGCATCGATTCAATACTACTGCCGAATAACTGTATACCAATAGGCCTTTCGTGTTCAAAAATATCGAGCTTTTTAATGCTTTTGGCAGCATCGCGTATCAAACCTTCCGATGAAACAAACTCAGTATATAGCATATCGGCCCCTTGTTCCTTGCACACATGGCGGAAGGGAGGGTCGCTCACATCTTCCATGGGAGCAAGCAAAAGTGGGAAGTCCCCTAACTCTATATTGCCGATTTTTGTCATTAAGTAAAACGTTACATTTGCAAATATAAATTATCAATATCTAATAAAGGTAAATTTATATTCGCGAACACCTTTAATAAACGATTAGATAACCGGTAAGCAAATATACCGCAAAAGCATGAATATGGAGCAATTACAGCGTCCGGCCCCCTTTGATAACGTACCATTATTTGTACAGTTCTTCACTTTACTGGGGCTGTTCTTTGTGTCCTTAGTGGGGTCTATCCTGTTGGGTTTGTGGCTTGCTTCGACAATAACAGGTACAACTGCAGAGCAACTAAGCGGTGTGGGGTACTTGGATAAACCAAATGTAGTAATGGGGTTGAAGATTTTTCAGGTTGTAACCGCTTTTGGTGTGTTTATTGTTCCGGCGCTAGTATTTTCATTATTGGCTTCCAGGAGCAGGTTAAATTACCTGCACATAAATAGGGTGGGGAATTTGAGCGTATTGCTTTTAGGTGGATTATTGATGTTATGTGCTATCCCATTAATAAACTACATGGGTGAATTAAATAGCCACATGCAATTGCCTGCATTTATGCAAGATATACAAAGCTGGATGAGATCGAAAGAAGATGATGCTGAGGCAATGACAAACGCCTTTATGAAGCATCAGAGTTTAAAAGGTTTTTTATTTAATTTATTTATGATAGGGCTTTTAGCTGCTGTAGCTGAGGAATTGTTCTTCAGGGCTACATTGCAACAATTGGTTATTAAAGCCACAGGCAATATACATGCTGGGGTATGGCTCACGGGTATATTATTCAGTGCAATTCACTTAGAGTTTTTTGGGTTCTTCCCACGTATGCTTATGGGTGTTTACCTCGGCTATCTCTTTGTTTGGTCAAAATCAATTTGGGTACCGATCTTTGCACACTTCATCAATAATGCAACGGTAGTATTCTTAATGTATTTAGAAGAAAGAAACCTTTTGCCAAAAAAGTTTGATGAAGTAGGTACCAACAACGCACAAATAGGGTACGTGATTGTAAGTACAGTAGTAGTGGGTGTTTTAATGATGCTTATTTACAGGATAGAGCACAAGAAGAAGGAAATACCGTTGGAGTAGGTTCTGTTGAGTTATTCATATTTCGCCCCGACGGGGCTTTGAACAATTTATTCGTTTTAATTTCTACCAAGATTGAACCCCTATGGGGTTAAGCTAGTTATAATAAACCTTTGCATGTATTTAGTCCCGGTAGGGACGATATCTTGGTAGAAGATTATCGAACAGAAATCATTTTAAGCCCCATCGGGGCGATATATTGTAACGAGCATCAATCAATGAACATCCTTACTTCGTCCCGCTGCCAAACTCCATTAGGTAGCTCTTAATAAAGTCATCCAGTTCACCATTCATCACGCCTTGCACGTTCGATGTTTCGTAATCGGTGCGCAGGTCCTTTACCAATTTATAAGGGTGCATTACATAGTTCCGTATTTGTGAACCCCATTCTATCTTCTTTTTACCACTTTCAATAACAGCCACGGTTTCCATTTTTTTGCGCATCTCTCGCTCATAAAGCTGAGATTTTAACATGTGCATAGCCTTGTCTTTATTTTGTAATTGCGAGCGCGATTCCTGGTTCTTAATTACAATACCAGATGGCTTGTGATAAAGGCGTACTGCTGTTTCTACCTTGTTTACGTTCTGTCCGCCTTTACCACCCGAACGGAATGTTTCCCATTCTATATCAGCGGGGTTTATTTGTATATCAATGTTTTCATCTATTAAAGGGTACACATATACCGATGCAAAAGATGTATGCCTGCGTGCATTGGCATCAAACGGAGAGATACGAACAAGGCGGTGTACGCCATTCTCTCCCTTCAAATAACCAAAGGCATATTCTCCTTCAATCTCGAGTGTTACCGACTTTATACCTGCTGTTTCACCCTGCGATAGCTCTACTTCTTTTACCGAATAGCCTTTCTTTTCGGCCCACATCAGGTACATACGCATAAGCATATAGGTCCAGTCCTGGCTTTCGGTGCCACCTGCGCCTGAGTTTATTTCTATTACAGCATTCAGCGAATCTTCTTCCGAACCGAGCATGTTTCTGAACTCCAATTCCTCAATAAGTTTTAAGGTTTGGTTGTACTGGTCGTCCAGTTCTTTCTCTGTGGCTGCCTCTTGTTTAAAGAAATCGTAGGTGAGAATAAGGTCCTCAACACTCTTTTCCAACTTGCTATATGCTTCGGTCCAATTCTTTTGAAGCTTAATTTGTTTCAGCACGACCTGTGCTTTCTTAGGCTCGTTCCAGAAATCAGCTCCAAGTGTTATGGCTTCTCCTTCAGCAATCTTAGTTAACCGTTTGTCGATGTCAAAGATGCCCCCTCAGCGCGTCAAATCGCTCCTTCACCTCTTTTACCTGCTCTTGTGTAATCATAAAAGGTATGTATGTAAGCTTAAAAACTTACGTTATTAACTATAATGCGTTATTCTCAATAAATATCAGGGTGTGCCGATGGGTCAGCCTCATTCATTATACTGTAAACAGTATCAAAAATATCTTCTACCGATGGCTTAGAGAAAAAATCTCCATCAGATCCATAAGCAGGACGATGATCCTTGGCTGTCAAAGTTCTTGGCGCAGAATCTAAATGTGCATATCCACCCTGTTCCTCTAATACCTTTTCCATCATAAAAGCACTCGCTCCGCCTTTCACGTCCTCATCTAAAAACAATACTCTGTTTGTTTTCTTCAGTGATTCCACAATGCTGTGGTTAATATCGAATGGCAATAAGGTTTGTACATCTATTACTTCAACTGAAATATTTTCTGCTTCCAGTTGTTGTGCCGCTTCTACAGCCATACGACAAAGCGGGCCATAAGTAACGATAGTTACATCTTTACCTTCACGAATAACTTCCGGTATGCCTAATGGTAATTTGAATTCGCCAAAGTTGCCCGGCCTTTTTTCTTTCAGGCGGTAGCTGTTCAATGGCTCAATAATAATTCCGGGTTCGTTGGCAGAAAGGAGAGTATTGTAAAAACCTGCTGCCTGTGTCATATTACGCGGTACGCATACATATATGCCACGTAACGAATTTATAATCATTCCCATTGGCGAACCACTGTGCCATATACCTTCGAGCCTGTGGCCACGGGTACGTATGATTACAGGTGCACGTTGTGTGCCTTTAGTGCGATAGGCAAGCGTTGCCAGATCATCGCTAAGTATTTGAAGCGCGTACAGTAAATAATCGAGGTACTGTATTTCTGCAATGGGGCGGAGGCCACGCAATGCAAGGCCTATCGCCTGCCCAATAATAGTGGCTTCGCGAATGCCGGTATCAAATACACGTTCTTCGCCATACTTTTTTTGCATGTTCTCAAGCCCCTGGTTAACGCCACCCAGTTTACCTGAGTCTTCGCCAAATATTACTACTTCAGGGTATTTGCCAAGGATCGCATCAAAATTATCGCGCAGTATTTCATAGCCGTTTGCACTTTCATCACTGCTGTAATCAGGTTTTACTTCAGCAACAGAAAGCACTTCGTTTGTATAGAGCAATGAATCGTATCTGTCTTCATTCAATACAGCATATTCGTTGCTGAACTTCTGTAACGCTTCGCGTGCAGGTGAATTATTATTGCAGGTAAGTCTTAAGGTCTTTTTTATGGCAATTACAGTGTCTTTGCGCATTGGATCCTTAGCAGTTTTAATTTCAGCAATAAATTTATTTACTGCATCAAGGTGCGGGGTGCCTTCAACTGTCGCAAGTATAAGTGCAATGGCTTCTGCCGCTTCTTGTTTAATAGGCCCGGTATAAGCAGCCCATGCATTATTGCGGGCTTCTTTTACGGTTTCTTTTGCTTTTTCTTCTATTTCAGTTAATTCTGCTTCAGTAGCAATGGCGAATTTTAAAACCCATTCGCGCATTTTCTTTATGCCGTCAAAGTCTTTTTCCCATTGCAGGCGTTCAGGGCTTTTATAGCGTTCGTGCGAGCCTGAGGTGGAGTGGCCTTGCGGTTGGGTTACTTCTTCTACATGTATCAATGCCGGAATATGTTCAGTACGGCAAAGAGCGGCAGCTTTTTCGTAAACATCACAAAGGGCTGAATAATCCCATGCCTTTACCTTATACATTTCAAAACCGGGAGCTTTTTTGTCCCTTTGCATACCACTCAGTGCCTCATGTATATCACCTTTAGTGGTTTGGTATTTTTTGGGTACCGATATTCCATAGCCGTCATCCCATACCGATACCAGCATAGGTATTTGCATTACACCCGCTGCGTTAATCGATTCCCAAAACAGCCCTTCAGATGTGCTGGCATCGCCAATTGTTCCAAAAGCTATTTCATCGCCTTTTTTGCTGAATTTTTCAAATTCTGATGAATGTAGATTGGTATTAGTCCTGAATAATTTAGATGCAAGTGCTAAGCCTAATAACCTTGGCATTTGACCGCCGGTAGGCGATATGTCAGATGATGAATTGTATTTATCTGTAAGGTTTTTCCACGAACCATCGGGGTTTATGCTTTGGGTAGAATAGTGACCACCCATTTGCCTGCCTGCTGCTGATGGTTCAGCGGCTAAATCGGCATGTGCATATAGCCCGGCAAACCATTGTTGCATTGTAAGTTCACCAATAGCAAACATAAAGGTTTGGTCGCGGTAATAGCCCGACCTGAAATCGCCCTTTTTGAAAGCCTTTGCCATAGCTAACTGTGCTATTTCCTTACCATCACCAAATATTCCGAATTTAGCCTTGCCCGAAAGTACTTCCTTGCGGCCTAATAAGCTTGCTTCACGGCTTTCATTGGCAATACGGTAGTCTACCAGCACTGCTTTCCTGAATTCTTCAAATGATATTTCGTTCTTCTGCGACAAGTTTTGTAATTCCTCTGTTTTAGGCATAACAATATAATAAAAGTGTACGAATACTATACAATTAGCAAAGTTAGGATTTGTTTTAAAGAAGCCACCTATTAACTCATTATTTTTTAGCGGATAAAGCAAGCCCCTAAAAAGCTTACTTTTATATTTTTGGCTTTTTATATAAATTCATTTGAAAATATTCAATCAATACAGAAGTCTTATACTAATTATGCTATCATGGGCATTGGTTGGTATGTATGCCGGACCTGTTATATATTTCTATTTGCCTGTTACATTAATTTTCATGAAGGGCAGGGACCAGTACCTGGAATTGCTTTTGGGCTTTATTTTTATACTTATACTGTCCGATAGTAGGGTTGGAAGCCTTCAGTTTGCAGTAAATGCTAAAGAAATATATATTATTCTATTAGCCGTTTTTTTGGTTATTGACAGTAAAGGGTTTGCGCCATTTAATAATTTTTATTTTAGGTTTTTCCCCTTTTTTACAATTGCCATAATCTGTATATTCTATGCTCCCTCAGAGTCACTAGTCAATTCAATTGAAAAGACAGCTTCTTATATTTTTCTGTTACTTGTAGTTCCAAATTATGTACAAAAAGCTCACCTAATGAGGGGTAAAGAGTTTTATAAAATGTTGGTATATCTATGTGCCGGAATTTTATTGCTCGGTTTTGTTTTCAAGTTCTTAAGTCCTGATATAGTTACAAGAGAGGATCGTTACGAAGGCATGTTTGGTAACCCTAACGGACTGGGTATATTTTGCCTGTTACTTTTTCTTTTGTTTACCGTTGTAATTGATTTCTTCCCTGACTTATTCGGTAAAAGAGAGAAAATGTTTATCTATGGGTATATTGTGTTATCTGTTCTTTTATCAGGTTCTCGCGGAAGCCTTTTTGGTTTGATAATTTATGTTGTGTTTACCTTTCTTTATAAAAGATCTGCTATTTTGGGTACAATTGTGGCTATTGTGTTTGCCACTACGTATAGCTATATTTCTGCCAACCTGGTTGGCATTATAAACACAATAGGCCTTCAGAATTACCTGCGGATAAATACATTAGAAGAAGCATCGGGCCGTTTTGTTGCTTGGAAGTTTACCTGGGAGCATATACAGGAAAATTTTTGGATAGGAAGAGGCTTTGAGTATACATCCTACCTTTTTAGTATACCTAAAAATGTTGAGTACCTACAGGCTCTCGGCCACTTGGGTAATGTACACAATTCATACCTTACTTTATGGCTTGATACAGGCCTTATCGGACTAAGTTGTTTTGTTTTTGCATTCATGTCTTCTTTTATTAAAGGCATAAAAAAGACAGCTTTAGCGCTTCCGATTATGTATGCCGTTATATTTTCTTCTTTCTTCGAATCATGGCTTACAGCCTCACTAAATCCTTTTACAATACTTCTGTTTATTATTTTATCAATTATAACTAACGATGTCATTGTTACTGAAAAAGCCAAGGTTGCTGTTTCTTTATAGTGAGTTGGCTGATTATTTCCTGGCTTGCATCAGGGAATTGGTATCAGGCAATGATGTGGAGGTGCATGTAATGCACTGGCCGGTAAATAAGGAAGCTCCTTTTGCTTTTGAATTTCCTTCCGGAGTAAATTTTTATGATAGAAACCAATTCGATTTAAAAAGCCTTAAAGAAAAAGTGCAAGCCATTTCGCCCGATTTTATTTATTGCAGCGGATGGATGGACAGAGATTATATGACTGTAGCGCAAGGGTATAAAAGTAAAATACCAGTAGTTATTGGTTTAGATACTAAGTGGACAGGAACATTCAGGCAACAGGTAGCCTGCATTTTAAGCCGCTTTACGTTGTATAAAATATTTTCTCATTGCTGGGTGCCTGGGCAAAAGCAAAAGAAATATGCATTAAAGCTTGGATTTAAGGATAACCAGATAATGACCGGGTATTATTCGGCAGATACAAATTACTTTAAGGCTTTGGGTGAAAAAATAAACTCTTTTAAACAAAAAAACTATCCACACAGGTTGATATTTGTAGGGAGGTATTATGAATTTAAAGGAGTAAAGGACTTATGGGAAGCATTTATACAATGGCAAAAAGAAAGTAATAACGATTGGGAACTTTGGTGCCTGGGGGTAGGTGACGTTGAACCTGTTATTCACCCAAAAATAAAACACTTTGGTTTTATTCAGCCTAAAGATATGGAGCCATACTTAATGGGTACAGGCGTGTTTGTTATGCCCAGCCATTTTGAACCCTGGGGGGTTGTACTTCAGGAGTTTGCTGCTGCCGGTTTTCCTTTGATATGTTCTGATGAAGTGGGTTCTGTAGAAGCTTTTTTAAGAGATAAAGAGAATGGCTATATTTATCATGCAGGTGATATTAATGCATTGAAAGAATGCATTAAAAAAATCACTTCATTGCCTGATTCTGAATTATCGAAAATGGGTAAAATGAGCACAGCACTTGCATCAAAAATAAGCCCCGAAACATGGGCTAAAACAGTAATGAGTTTATTAGAAAACAAAATAAGTATATGAAAAAACTAAGTAAAGATTCTTGCATTGGGGTAATAGGCGCCGGTACAATGGGCAGTGGTATTGCCCAGCTTGCTGCATCATTCGGGCATAAAACGGTGTTGTTCGATGCTAATGCCGCCGTATTAAAACAGGCTGATGAAAAGCTCCGTAAATCACTTGAAGGCCTTGCGCAAAAAGGGAAGATAACGGACGATGCAGCTAAAAGTACCATTGCTAATATTCATCATGCTGCATCTTTTGATGAGTTTGCCAAATGCGATTTAATTATTGAAGCAGTTATTGAAGAGATAGGGGTGAAGCAGGAGATATTTAAAAAACTGGAGACTATCATTTCGGCTGATTGTATTTTGGCAACTAATACTTCTTCTTTATCTGTAACATCAATTGCCGCATCGTGTAGCAAGCCGGAAAGAGTTGTGGGTATTCACTTTTTTAACCCTGCACCAATAATGCCATTGGTCGAAATTGTACCTGGTATTGCAACAAGCAAAGCAATTGTAGATGAATCGCGTGCACTAATTGATACATGGAATAAAACTACTGTAATAGCTAAAGATACTCCGGGGTTTATAGTAAACCGTGTTGCCAGGCCCTTTTACGGTGAAGCTATTCGCATATATGAAGAAGGTATTGCCGACTTTGCAACCATTGACTGGGCAATGAAAGAAATTGGTGGCTTTAGAATGGGCCCATTTGAGTTGATGGACTTTATTGGAAACGATATTAACTTTAAAGTAACTGAAACCGTCTGGACGCAGATGTTTTATGATGGCAGGTACAAGCCATCGTTAACACAGAAAAGATTATACGAAGCGGGTTTTTGGGGTAAGAAAAAAGGACGTGGCTATTATAGTTATGCAGAAAATGCTGTAATGCCTGAACCTAATAAAGATATGGAACTGGGCGCAGAAATATTTTCACGAATAATAGCTATGCTCATAAACGAGGCGTATGACGCTCTTTATATGAACGTTGCAAGCAAGGAAGACTTGGAGTTAGCAATGACCAAAGGAGTGAATTACCCTAAAGGGCTTATTGCATGGGCTGGTGAAATAGGTCAACAAAAAGTACTTGACCTTCTGTTAGAACTTCATTCTATTTATTTAGAGGATAGGTACAGGCCAAGCCTTCTGCTAATGAGGTCTGCGCTGTAGTTTAGCTTTTGGCTCCGGTTGATGTAGCGGCCAGGTTTGCCATTTTGTAAAGCAGCCTTGCGCCAACATTTGCATCCCATTCATCTTTACCGGGTGCAACTTCATTTATATCAAATGCTACAATTTGCCGACCTGATTCTACCACCATCTCTATTAAGTGAATGGCTTCCCAAAACTGCAAACCTCCAGGTACAGGCGTGCCTGTGTTAGGGCATAGCTTAGGGTCAAGTCCATCAATATCAAAGCTTATATATACCTGTTTAGGCAGCGTAGAAATAATGCCCTGCGTAATTTCATACCACGAAGCACCATGGAACATTTTATCCTTCATAGCCTTGTCGCTAAAAAGTTTTACCCTGCCTTTTGAGTTTTGTATAATGGCATTTTCTCCTTCAGAATAATCTCGGATGCCCACTTGTACTAATCGCTCAAGATTTTTGATCTTTAACGCATTAAACATAATAGATGCATGTGAATAGGTAAAACCCTCATACGCATTACGTAAATCGCAATGAGCGTCTATATGTAATATACCAAATGAACTGCAATGTTCCGATACTGCCTGCATAAGCCCAAGCGGGGTACTGTGGTCGCCACCTATAAGTGCTACAATTTTGTTCTTCTTTAAATGAGCAAGCGATTTATCTTTTACCCATTTCATTAATTCCTTGCATTCAGTATTTATCTCGTTCAAAACATCCTGCGCCTTTTTATTGTCTGTTTTGCCATTGGTGAACATATCAATATATGCTTCAGCTTTAGGGCGTAACTTTTTGCTCTTCTTTATCCATTTGTCAGGCATTTCTTCCATGGCAATACCAATCTTCCATGCATTGGGTATCTTTTCATCGAACAGATCAACCTGCACTGATGCATTTAAAATAGCTTCAGGGCCTTTGGCTGCTCCGCTTTGGTACGATACGGTTACATCCCATGGAACAGGGAGGGCAACTACTTTAGCGTTCTCTACTGTATAGGGTAAGCCGAATAGTGTGTCGGCTTTAGCTGGGCCATCTGGGTCAAAGGTATTTGTTGCTTTTTTTGTCATGGAGATAAAATTGAGAAGCTCAAAAATAAAAATTCTTCCCTTGTGGGGTTATAAATATTAGATAGCCTGCCAGGTGCCTGCATTTAACGGAAAGCCTCTAAGGAAATCAGCTGTTTTCATTCTCTTTCTTCCTTCAGCCTGAAGCTCTGTTATTTCAAGTGCCCCATCTTCACAGCCTATAAAAGCCTCATTTTTTGTGCTCAGTACGAGTTCACCTGCAGGTATTACCAGATCAATATGTTTTTTTGTGCTAAATATCTTTAAGGTCATTTTCTCTTTCTCTTCGTTTTGCAATTCTGTAAATGCACCCGGGTAGGGGCTTAACCCGCGTATAAAATTATATACTTCGGTTGCAGGCTTATTCCAGCTAATGCGGCAATCATCCCTGAATATTTTAGGGGCGTATTTTAAAACATCAAATGCAGGTTGTGGTACTGCTTTTATGGTTCCATCGGCAATAGCATCTACTGTTTTTACGAGCAATGCAGAGCCAGATACCATTAACTTGTCATGTATTGTACCTGCATTGTCATCTTCATCTATAGTGACTTTTTCATGCATTAAAATATCTCCTGTATCAATCTGGTGTGAAATGAAAAATGTAGTAGTACCGGTTTCTGTTTCACCGTTAATTACTGCCCAGTTAATTGGTGCTGCACCCCTGTATTGTGGTAGCAGAGAAGCATGAAGATTTATAGTTCCACATTTAGGCATGCTCCACACTATTTCAGGTAGCATACGGAAAGCGACTACAACCTGTAAGTCGGCATTTAGCTTTTTTAGTTCAGTAATAAACTCTTCACTCTTTAACTTCTCAGGCTGAAGAACAGGTAGATTGTTTTGTAGTGCATATTCTTTAACCGCAGAAGTTTGAAGCTTTAAGCCTCTGTTAGCAGGCTTATCGGGTGTGGTAACAACGGCAATTACTTTATGCCTGCTTTTTACCAATGCATCTAAGGTTGCAACTGCAAACTCCGGCGTGCCCATAAATACTATATTCAATGACTTACTCATTGTTCTGTTTTATTGATTCCTTTGGGTTGGTTCCCAAATACTTGTTTTTACTCCGCCAATAGCCTTAAACATGCCTATGAATATAGCAGTATTCATAAAAAAGAAATGGCGTAATAAACGTAACAATCGAATATGAATACCTGTTTTTTGCAATAAGTAATCCATTGGAACAAGTGCTCCGAAAAAAGTTTCGATATAAAATAAGGAATGATAAAAAGTATTATAGTTTATCAATAACAAACTGCAAATATAAATGAGCAAAAAGAAGATGGGGCAAAGCCAGCGCAGTACTTTATGTGAAAAGAAACAAAAACTAATAGCGTTGAAACGGAAGAGTAGGTGCTTAAAGGCAAACAGGTTTTGAAAGCTACCGGTCGCTATACGTATCTTCCTTCTGAACTCCTCCATTATATTGTTCGATATATCTTCGTAAACAATGGCTTTTACTTCATTTATGGCTTTACCACCTTTTTCAAGTACTTTCATGTTGATGTAAAAATCATCGACCAAAAAATTTTCTGGTACAGGTGTAAAGTATTCTTTGCGGAATGCATAACACCCTCCAAATGGCCCCATCATTGTTCCCCAAAGGAGGCCTTCATTGTACTTGCTTGCTACTTCGCCACGTATGTAAAAACTTTCTTCATACGATATGCCTTCCTTTTTTAAGCCTTTATGCAGCATATTGGTATCGACCAATGCAATTGCATCATTCTTAAAATGTTTTATTAAATGAAATAGGGTGTCTTTGTCGAAGATTACATTGGCATCGGTAATAATTATAATAGGATGTGTTGCAGTTTCAGCAAGGTTATTGATTATTCGAACCTTACCGGTCCTGTTTTTAAATGCAATTAGTTTTAAGTTTTGATATTTTCTTGACAGGTCATTTATTATTTCTTCTGTTTTATCAGTACTATTATCTGAACCAATTAATACTTCTATTTTTTTGATAGGATAACTACCTTCGAAAATACTTCTCAGTTTTTCTTCAATAACTTTTTCTTCGTTATGTGCTGCTATAAGTATAGATATAAATGGTAAGGAACTTGAATCAAAAATTACAGTATTGTTGCTTTTGCCAACAGCAAGTAGTCGCAATAAGAGGGGGTAAATGGCATATGAAAATAACACCGCGCCCAATGAAACCCATAAAATATATTGGTAAACTAAAATCATCCTTGTAAGCTTGCTGTTTTCCCCTTTATTCGTTCATTATAAAACCCGATAAGGTTTTGCACTATCTTTTTAATATCGTGATTAGCTTCAGCAAAAATACGTCCGTTTTTGGCAAGCAATTTTGCTGATTCGGGGTTTTGAATGCAATATACAATTGTTTTGCAAAATAATTCAGGGCTATCTGCTACCATAACGTCTTTTGCATATTCACACTCTATGCCTTCTATACCCATTGGTGTGGTAACAATAGCTTTGCCCATTGCCATACCTTCTATTATTTTTACCCGTACACCACTTCCTGCAAGTAAGGGCACCAGCATAATATTATACTTATTCATAAAGGCAAAAGCATCTTCTATTTCTCCGTAGAATGTAACATTTGGGTATGAGGCATTTTTTAAACTCTCTGGCATATTACGTCCGGCAATGTGTAATTTAACTGTTGGCAATGCCTCATGTACTTTATTCCAGACTTCTTTCAAAAACCATTCCACTCCCTGTAAGTTCGGTAACCAGTCCAGGGCTCCAATATAAAAAAGCGATTGGATGTCGGTGGCTTCTGTCGGAATATACCTTGCCACATCTATGCCAAAGGGTATATGTGCAATAGGGGTTTTACATCCGGTTGATTTTAACAGATTCAAGTCATTTATGGTTGTGGTTGTAATACCATCGCAAGCATTAACAGCCTTTTCTTCGTATTTTTTTAATTGCTTAGCCAATATGCTTAAGTACATTTTTTTAAGCGGGCTTGTTTCTTCTATTGCCAGGCGTTCCCATATTTTCCATTCTACATTATGTTCACGCATTATTACTGTTGCACCTGATAATTGCCGTATTAAGGGAATATAGGGAGCAAGGTAAAGCCCTTCAAGTTGAATTATATCAAAAGAGTTACTTTTTAAAATAGCTTCAAGTTTTTTGGTATATTCATTCGAGTTGAAGCGTGATATATTATACGACTCTCCTTTCAATAAAGCAGCCAACGCTTTTATGGGGTTTATTGAGTTGTCAACATCTACCGTTTCTAATGCTATACCGGTTTTAAAATCACTAGGTATAGTATTTACAGCGACATAATGCTTTGAGGTATTCATAGCCAGCATTTTAACCGAATGGCCTGCCCGTAATAATTCACGGGTGAAAACACTTATGCCAATAGCCCCACCGTCTTTTTCGGGGTAGGGTACCTTATTGCATAGTTGCAAAATTTTCATGTTGCCAAAAATATACATTCCCTTGTATGGAATACTAACAAATGATAGGAAACTAATAAGATAGTAACATCTGTTAGTAATTTTAAATGAGGCGATACAGAACTATTCTCTACTTTTGAAATGCGGAAGAAATAACCGTTTACGCATTGAAACAGTATCACGATCTTTTACAGCACATTCTCGATAAAGGCGTTCAAAAGGGTGACCGTACAGGTACCGGAACCCTTAGTGTTTTTGGCTATCAAATGCGGTTCGATCTGCAAGAGGGATTCCCTTTACTTACTACTAAAAAACTCCATTTGCGTTCCATTATATATGAACTATTGTGGTTTTTAAAAGGGGAAACCAATATTAAATACCTGAAAGATAATGGTGTATCTATTTGGGATGAATGGGCAGATGCAGAAGGAAATCTTGGTCCTGTTTATGGTTACCAATGGAGGAGCTGGCCAGCAGCAGATGGCAGGCATATTGACCAGATTACAAATGTAATTGACCAGATAAAAAAGAACCCCAATTCGCGTCGTCTTATAGTAAGTGCATGGAACGTAGGCGAGATAGATAAAATGAAATTACCACCTTGCCATATGTTCTTCCAGTTTTATGTGTGCGATGGTAAATTATCTTGCTTGCTATATCAGCGCAGTGCCGATGTGTTCCTTGGCGTGCCATTTAATATTGCTTCGTATGCTTTACTAACGCTTATGGTAGCTCAGGCTTGCAATTTAAAGCCGGGCGAGTTTGTGCATACACTAGGCGATACCCATTTATACCTTAATCACCTAGATCAGGCCCGTTTACAGCTCAGCCGCGAACTGCGCCCGCTGCCAACTATGAAGGTTAATCCGGATGTGAAAGATATTTTCTCGTTCCAGTTTTCAGATTTTACACTAGAAGGATATGATCCACATCCTCATATTAAAGCACCGGTAGCGGTTTAAAGCATGATTGTATCGCTGGTTGCCGCCGCTTCTGATAATAACGTAATAGGTAAAAACAATACTCTTATTTGGCGTATGCCGGCCGATATGAAGTTTTTTAAGAACCTAACCACAGGCCACACTGTAGTTATGGGTAGGAAAACCTATGAGTCGATGGGAAAACCATTACCGGGCAGAAAAAACATAATTATTACCCGAAATACAGCTTATAAAGCTGAAGGATGTGTTGTTTTTAGTTCATTTTCAGCTGTTTTGGAGTATTGCAAGGCCGAAAATGAGGTTTTTGTTATTGGCGGAGCAGAAATTTATCACCAACTTATACATAGCGCCGACAAGATTTACCTGACCCGAATACATGAAAATTTTGATGGAGATGCATTTTTTCCCGATATAGCAATAAATGAGTGGGATGAAACCCTGCACACCGACTTTCCTGCTGATGAAAAGAATCCTCATACCTATTCGTTTATTGAATATTTGAGGAGAAAAAAATGAGATTTCGTATCGCCATTTTTTGTACCTTTGTGCCGTAATAACACTAAACCCCAATTTAGTTATGACAAAAGCAGAGATAGTTAAGGAGATATCAAGAAAGACTGGTATCGAAAGAACAGTGGTAGAAGCTACTGTAGAAGCCTTTATGAATTCAGTTAAGGAACATATTTCTAATAAAGAAACAGTTTCGTTAAGAGGTTTCGGAAATTTTATTATTAAAAAACGTGCCGCTAAAATTGCCCGTAATATATCTAAGAATACGGCTATTCAGCTTCCAGCTCACTTCATTCCGGCTTTTAAACCTTCCAAGAAATTTTCTGAAAGGGTTAAGAAGTCTGTTAAGTAAACATTGTTGATGGCATCATTTTCTTCACGTCAATGGATTGCCATCTCAGGAAGCGTAATAATTTTCGCATCACTTTTTTATGTTAACCGCCAAGCACCGGTCTCAGCCGATAAAGGGCCTGTTGCCGGTGGCCATGTTGTTAATACAGCAGAAGATTTTACCAGAGTTTTAGACGAAGCTAAAAAGCAGATACCTGCTGATGACCAAAGCGCTATTGATAAAATGGAGCAGTCATTAGAAGGTTCAACTGGTGATGGGCGTATACAATTACTCAAGACTATAATAAGCAGGTATGATAGCCTTGGTGCTATTATTCCGGCTACTTATTATGCAGAAAAACTTGCATCGCTTCGTAATTCAGCCGATTTGTGGTATAAAGCCGCCGACAGGTACTATAATGCTTCGGAAGTTGGCGATCAGCAATCAAGAGCTGTGCTTATTCAAAAAGCATCGGAATGTTATACAAACTCCTATAAAATCGACTCAACCAACCTCGATACCAGAGTAGGTATGGGTAAATGCCTGGTTGAAGGCTCGCCAAACCCAATGCAGGGTATTGCTATAATTGAGGGGGTTCTTAAAAAAGATTCGAATAATTTAAATGGCCAACTTGCGCTGGGCGAATTGTCGGTACAATCGGGCCAGTTAGATAAGGCAATATACCGTTTTCATAGGGTTTTGACCATAAAGCCATCCTTTAGCGACGGCTACCTGTTTTTGGCCGATGCCTACGAAAAAAATGGAAATAAACAGGGAGCTGTTGAATGTCTGGAAAAATATAGTACTTTTGCGACCGATAAAAAAATTAAGGACGAGATTAGTACTGAGATTAAGAGATTGAAAAACGATACAATAACAAATAAGTAATAATAATTTAATACGATAGTTATGCCTTGCGGAAAGAAAAGAAAACGCCATAAAATGGCCACCCACAAAAGGAAGAAACGCCTCAGGAAGAACAGGCACAAGAAGAGATTAAGGTAATATTCCATCTTTTTTATAATACTAAAAGAAGGCCCCGCATTACTGCGGGGCTTCTTTGGTATAGATGGTTTTACTTATTCCACCCTTTTTATGTATAAAGAACTGAAATACAATTTCAAGTCACTTTACTTTATTGTTGATACCCTTATTTCAGGTATCAATAGAATGCTATTGCCCTTATTATCCTTAATAGGATACCATACCACATTTATTGAAAATGCAGAGCCCTGCTTTTCTATACACCCTGAACCACTACCACTAAATGTGCAAAATGCCGGCACCAAACAACATTACACAGGCAAATTATTAAAAAGAATTACAGTTTTAACAAACTCAATCTATGAGCAACGAATTAATAATCAACTCTACGCCTACGGGGGTAGTAACTGCCGTTTTGAACGACAAGAAGCTGGTGGAGTTGGTGCGCGAGCGCAACGACGCCCAGTTTTCAGTAGGAGACATATACTTAGGTAAGGTTAGTAAAATAGCCAGCAGCCTTAACGCAGCCTTCATTAATGTTGGTTACGAGAAAGATGCTTTCCTTCACTATTTCGATCTTGGCCCTCAATTTGCCTCATTAAACAGCTATACAAACGGAGTACTTACCGGAAAGATAAAACACTCTCCGCTTATGTACTTTAAAATGCTTGGTGATATCCCAAAGAGTGGCAAAATATCTAATGTACTTAATGGAGGACAAAGTGTGCTGGTGCAAATAGCAAAAGAACCTATTTCCACGAAAGGGCCACGTATTACATCACATGTTACCCTTGCAGGCCGTTTTTTAGTTCTTATTCCTTTTGCCGAAAAGATTGCAGTATCGCAAAAAATTAAATCGCAGGAAGAAAGAGAGCGCCTTAAAAAATTAATGGAAAGTATTAAGCCAAAAGGCTTTGGACTTATCGTCCGCACCGTGGCTGAGGAAAAAAGTGTTGCCGAATTAGATGCCGACCTTAATAGTTTGGTTGAAAAATGGCAAGAATGTTATAATAATTTAAAAACCAACCCACATCCTCCTTACAAATTATTAGGAGAAATGGGCCGTACATCGGTAACTATCCGCGACCTGGTTAATGCTTCTTTTAGCAGCATTATGGTTAATGATCAGGATCTGTACGAAGAAATAAAAAAATATATGCACACTATTGCACCGGAAAAAGAAGATATCGTTAAGTTGTACAGGGGAAGTGCCCCTATATTCGACCAGCTTGGCGTAGAGAAACAGATTAAGTCATCGTTTGGCAGAGTAGTGAACATGGCCAGTGGTGCGTACTTGATTATTGAGCACACCGAAGCGCTTCACGTTATTGACGTGAATAGCGGTACTAAAATTAAATCGAAGAACGATCAGGAAACCAATGCCCTTGAAGTGAATATGGAATCGGCGGCTGAAGTAGCGCGCCAGTTACGTTTACGCGATTTGGGTGGTATCATAGTTATCGACTTTATTGATATGTATAGCGCCGAAAACAGAAAAAAACTGTTTGCGCATTTAAAAGACCTGATGAAGACCGACAGAGCGAAGCATCACATTCTTCCTCCAAGTAAGTTCGGACTTATACAAATTACACGCGAAAGGGTAAGGCCACAAACCGTTATTAATATAATGGAAAAATGTCCTACCTGTGGAGGAACAGGAGAGGTGGAACCACCTTTACTGATTACTGATAAGATTGAAAACACACTGCGTTATATACTTACCGAGCAAAATGAAAAGGGCGTTACTTTAATGGTGCATCCATTCATTTATGCATTCCTTACCAAGGGTTTCCCATCTATAAATATGAAATGGAAGCTGAAATACAAGCGTGGTATTAAGATACAAGAGCTTGATTCATTGCAGTTCCTTGAATTCAAAGTGCTGAATAAAGACGGGACAGAGATTAAGTTTTAGTAATTAACTGCTACAAGTACTTGCCCACAATAGGCATTCTTCTGCCACTGCCAAATGCTTTTGGCGATACCCTTAGTATGGGCGGAGCTTGATTGCGTTTGTATTCATTACGATTAACCATAGCCACTATTTTAGCAATTAAATCTGTACTTGCTCCCTGTACTTTAATATCGGCAGGTGCTAATTCCATTTCTATATACTGAAACAGTATTTTATCCAACAAATCATACTCAGGTAATGAATCGGTATCTTTCTGGTCGTGTTTAAGCTCAGCCGTAGGGGGTTTACTGATAATATTCTCGGGAATAGTATTAGGCTTTATCTTGTTAATGTATCGTGCAAGCTCAAATGCATGTGTTTTATAAACGTCACCAAGGACAGATATTGCTCCACTCATATCTCCGTATAAGGTTCCATAACCGGTTGCCAGCTCACTTTTGTTAGATGTATTGAGTAACAAATAACCAAACTTATTCGACATAGCCATTAGGAGCAAGCTACGCATGCGCGATTGTATATTCTCTTCAGTAATATCGGCTTGCTTGCCTGCAAAAGCAGTATTCAAACTAGTGTATGCTGCTGTAATACCAGGCTCTATCGATATAGTTTCGTGTGGGCAGCCTATGTTTTTAATAAGCTCATTGGCATCATTTAACGATTCTTGTGATGTGTAGCGTGATGGGAGAACCAATGCATGCACATTTTTACTACCCAATGCATCTGCTGCCAATGCAAGCACCAATGCAGAGTCAATTCCACCTGATAAGCCTAAAATTGCACCTGTAAGGTTATTCTTTTGAAAGTAGTCGCGAATGCCTAATACAAGTGCATTGTAAATACGTTCAATAGGTTCTTGGGTTTTCTTTTTTGCGTGGGGAGTAAGGGCAATAACTGTTTTGTCGGCTTTCAGTTCATATACGGCTAAGTCTTCACTGAAATAATTCATTTCATCAATTACTTTGCCCTCTTTATTCATTACCATAGAGCCTCCATCAAATATTAAATCGGTATTGGCACCCAATGCATTTATATAGAAGAATGGTAGTTTGTATTTAGATGTAGAAGCTTCGATCATTCGGAGGCGTTCTTCTTCATGTATATATGAAAATGGCGAGGCAGCAATATTTATAATGCAAGTAGCATCTGGTGTGCAAAGGCTTTCAAGCGGTGATTTTTTGTAAAAGAAACGATTTTTACGTGGAAGTTCGTTCCACGTGTCTTCGCATATAGCAAGGGCTATCTTGAAGCCTTTATATTCAATTAGGTTATTTTCGCTTGCAGGTTCAAAGTACCGGTATTCATCAAAAATATCGTAGAATGGGAGCAGGGTTTTATTTACCTGAGCCAATATTTTACCATCGGCAATAAATAAAGCTGAATTATAAAGCGCTTTGCCTTTATTAGGGTTCCGAGTTGGTGTGCCAATAATGGCTGCAATGCCCTTGCATTCATTTGCTATATCTGCAATGGCAGCTTCACAGGCTTTAATAAATGCATCGTGTTGTAAAAGGTCTTTAGGTGCGTAGCCACAAAGCGATAGTTCAGAAAAGGCAATGATATCAACTCCTTCGTTTTTAGCACGAAGAATACCGTTCTTTATTTTAGCAACATTAGATGGAAGATTGCCTACATGGTAATTAAACTGGGCAAGGGCAATCTTCATATATTAGAATAATACTCCAATAACCAGGTTGATACCCTTCATAATTACTGAATTATTGCTATTTGAATTCATGTTGGTAAATGCATTATCGTAATGTATAGCACCTTGTATAGATGTAGGGCCGGCAATATTATACTCCAAGCCAAGGCCAACATCTAACCCAACACGAAAAAAACTGGAGCTGGAATAAATATTTACAGCATTGGTAGTAGTTGATGTTGTATTTATTAAGGCACCGCTACGTGTAACCGTATTATTATCGGAAGCAGATAGTAGACCACCCAGGCTCAATCCAAATTCTCCATAATATTTTATCATCCCTATAGAATTTGTCCTGAATTTCAATAAAAGAGGTATTTCAAGGTATTGCATACTTTGCTGGTGTACCGTTTGGTCAGATGTTGAAACCTTACCGGATACAAGAGTATCTGTAGTATTTGTATAGTTAGCCTGAAAGGCTAATACTTCTACTCCGGTAGCCAAACCATAGTTCTGGGTAAAATAAAATTCAAGGTTTACACCATACCCATATCCAAATCCAGGAGCATTTGCTGCATTAGAATAAGTAGTATTGCCCGCTGTAACAATAGATCCTACAACAGGAAAGTAGACACCAGGAGTAAAATTTAAACCAAAGTGGAAGTTCCTGTCAGTACCGTTAGCGGTTGCGCCGCCATCTTGTGCAAATAAAGAAGAGGCTGATAATAAGATAGCTGCGGCAAATAATGCTGGTTTTCTCATGGATTTTATAATTTTGTTTTTATATGCGTTTTGAATATAAGCTACAAATGTAACTATGATTTACTCAAAAAACCAAATAATACTGTTATGTGCTGCTTTAAGGGGTAAAACAGGGGCTGCTAAGAGGTTAATGGAAGAGTCTCAGGAGCTTTTTGCATTTGAATCGGCCATAAGAGGAGATGTAAGGGCTGCCCAGTGGCTTATAAGCGAAAAAAAATTACTTGCTGTATTTGTAGATGCCATATTTGGCAATAAAATTGCAGTTAAGGCACTGCTGGCTAAAAAACACTATGAATTGGCCGCCACAGCCAATTTTTTTAAAGGAGATAAAAAAGCGGGATTATGGTTAGAAATACATAACCTGAAATATTTTGTTGAATTAGCTGATAGTATTAAATACGCTCAGCAAAAAAGAGAGATCGAATAGGTATAAATTAGGTCAAGCTTTATTTAAAGAATCTAATATTTTCTTCGCCTTATCAAGCCCGGCTATTTTAGCTATATCTTCTATGGTTGCTTGCTTTATGCGTTCTATCGAGCCAAAGTGCGATAATAGTTTCTCGGTTGTTTTTTCTCCAACGCCTTCAATTTTTGTTAAAGCAGACTGAATAGACCCAGCACTTCTGCGCTTGCGGTGGTGTGTAATACCAAAGCGGTGGGCCTCATCACGTATCTGCTGAATTATTTTCAAAGTAGGAGAGCGCTTGTCAAGATATAGCGGTACTGAATCACCGGGGAAGTAGATCTCCTCGAGCCTTTTTGCAATACCTATAATAGATACCTTGTTTTCTAGGCCCAATTGGGTAAGGCTGTTTATGGCAGAACTTAGCTGGCCCTTACCGCCATCAATTACAATAAGTTGGGGTAATGGCTGTGCTTCATCCTGTAAGCGTTTATACCTACGATATATGACTTCTTCCATCGATGCGAAATCGTCAGGACCCTGTACCGATTTTATATTAAAATGGCGGTAATCTCTTTTGCTTGGCTTACCATCTTTAAATACAGTCATAGCTGCTACCGGAAAAGCTCCCTGTATATTTGAGTTGTCGAAACATTCAATACGGTGAGGCAATTCCATCATCCGCAAATCTTTCTTCATTTGCTCTAACAGGTTATCCACTTTCTTTTTAGGTGAATGCAGGCTCTCGAGCATTTGTTTTTCGCGAACGTAATAGCGCAGGTTGTTTTCTGACATTTCTATCAAGCGCATTTTATCACCTTTTTGTGGCACCAGAATATGGGTGCCCGGTATTTCTGCATCTACTTCAAATGGTATGATTATTTCAGAAGAATCACTTGCAAAACGTTGACGCAACTCAGCAATACCCATTAACAGGAGCTCCTCCTTGGTCTCTTCAAGTTTTTTACTTAATTCTATTGTATGCGACTGTATAATAGCGCCATTAACAATTTTCAGAAAGTTTACATAAGCCCTTTTCTCTTCATTAATTACAGTAAATACATCAACATTATCAATAGTAGGGCTTACTACCGATGATTTGCTTTGGTACTTTTCGAGTAACGCCAGTTTTTCTTTAAGCTCCTGTGCTTTTTCAAATTCCCATTGGTCGGAATACTGCTGCATCTCGGTTTTTAAAAACTTTATGGCGCCATTAATATTCCCTTTTATTACCAGGCGCATCTGGCTAATAGCATCATCATATTCCTTTTTCGATTCAAGCCCTTCGCAGGGGGCCTTGCAATTACCCAAATGGTATTCGAGGCAGCGCTTGAACTTCTTCTTTTCTATGTTTTCTTCTGTCAAATTCAGGTTGCAGGTACGCAAGGGGTAAAGCTGTCTGGCAAATTCAAGTACAGTCTGCATAGCCCTTACTGAGGCATATGGCCCAAAATATTCAGATCCGTCTTTAATAACAGTCCGGGTGGAGAAAATACGCGGGTAGGGTTCATTCTTTATGCATATCCAGGGATATGTTTTATCATCCTTCAACATTACATTGTAACGGGGCTGATGTTTTTTTATGAGAGTGTTCTCCAGCAATAATGCATCCCATTCGGTGCGTACTACAATATAGTTGATGCTTACTATTTTTCTGACCAATAAATTAAGTTTGGCATTATCATGCACTTTCTGAAAATAAGAACTGACACGCTTTTTAAGGTTTTTTGCCTTGCCTACATATAATATAGTACCTGTCTCATCAAAGTACTGGTATATACCCGGCGAATCGGGCAGGGAGCTTATTATTGGCTTTAAATTCTCTTTCGCATCCATTATATACAAAAGTAATTAAAAAAAGCCCTTTAGGTTCCGATTGAAATTCTAATTTTGCGCCTCGTTTTACAAAAAGGAGAGATGGCAGAGCGGTTGAATGCGGCAGTCTCGAAAACTGTTGTACCTTCACGGGTATCGGGGGTTCGAATCCCTCTCTCTCCGCTGATATTGAAGCAGTCCCGAAAGGGACTTTTTCATTTTCGGAAATAAGGGAATGCTTGCATTCCTATTTATTGAAGAAAATGGAAAATGGCTGAACGCAATGAAGCTGCTTCAATATCAAGCTTCCCTATAATGGGATCACCGAAGGTAATCCCTCTCTCTCCGCAAAATAAAGTGCCGCTGTAAAGCGGCTTTTTGTTCTAAGCCTCACCGTAACAAGATTACCGAAGATTATCACCCTCTTATTTATCTACCGCTTCATTTTACTTGTTTACATCACATTTCAGAACGCTTGTAGAAATCATTATACTAAAAGCTAGTAAAGGCACTACCTTGCATTCGAGTTAAAGAGTTTATAGTTGAAGGCTAACCCTTAAAATGCAACGCCATGAAAAACTATTTTAAAATACTCGTAGCATCAGATTACTCAAAGGCCGGAATTAATGCTGAACGTTATGCCATTCAGCTATCGCGAGCCACAAATTCTGTAGTCACATTTTTTCATGTGTTTGATGAACCTTTTTATTTCAGGGAACATTTCTCTGAATTTGAGAAACTGGACGAGAACCCCCTTATGTCGGAGTTGACAGATCTGAAAGAACATATAAGTGATTTGTATAAGTCGATGGGAATTAACCCCACAGATGACGAATACCATTGTGTGGTAAGGCAAGGCCCTTTGGCTGAGGAACTATATATAAAAGCTGAAGGTGACAGGTCGGATTTTGTAATAATGGGTACTCATGAAACTGATTTATTAAAAGCAGCAATTGAAGGGAGCCATACATGGGATGTGATTAAAAATGCTCCGGTGCCTGTTTTGGCTATTCCTGAAGGTGTTGCATTTGAAAACATAAAACATATTGTTTTTGCAACTGAATATCGGAAAGGAGAAATACCTGTCATTAATTTTCTTGCCAGTATGGCAAGGCAGCTTGATGCAAGATTAACTATCCTTCATATATATAATGATGTGTTTTCGAAGGAATTTGAAAATGAAATGTTTGAAAAATTCAAAAACGAAGTTAAAAGCCTTATTGAGTATGATAAGTTATCGATTCAATTGATTCATAATAATGACCTGGTTGCAGGCTTGAATGGTTTTAGTATTAAGGCAAATGCAAACTGGCTTGTTATGTCTCACGAAAGGACAATGTTCTTTGTAAGCCTATTTAACCCTATTAGTGTCACTAAAAAAATGAGTTTCCATACCTTGGTGCCACTATTTACGGTGCCCGATAATTATAAGCCAAGGCATGAAGCTTCAGGTGTAATATCGACAAACGGCCATACAAAGGGAGAGGACATGTATAGAGACTTTTTTATTGACTTGTAAGTTTGATGATAAAGAGCTACACTAAATTTCAACCCTATGAAAACAACTTGCATAATAATTGCAGCACTGGTGTTAGCAGCCTGCAATAATTCACAACAAGAACAAAAGCTTAAGGCATTAAATGAGAAGGACTCTGCACTGTTGGCGGAAGCCCAGAAAAAGGATTCTTCAATAGTATCGTATGTTATGTTGTTAAATGAAATACAAGATAATATAGATAGTATTAAAAACCGTGAGAAAATACTGTCGCTTAAAACGGAAAATAATTCCGTAGATAATAGTGCGCTTGCCGATATTAAAAACATAGATAAGCTGATACTAAAGGATAACAGGGAAATTAGTGTGTTGGAGGCAAGGCTTAAAAAAATGAATGCAAAAGATGCAGGTATGGAAAAGATGGTGGCTCATTTAACACGAGAGCTTGCTGAAAAGGATAGCGATATGGTTGCTTTACAAGCTACCCTCTCGCAAAGTAATACAACCATAAGAACAGTTGTTCAGCAGTTTAACGACAGTATGGCAAGTATGAACCTTCAGCGCATTGAGAACAGTTCTATGAAAGACGAGATAAATACGGTGTATTATGCTGTAGGTACCATGAAAGAATTGATGAGCTATGGCGTAATAGATAAACAAGGTGGAGTTGCCGGGCTTGGTAAAACTGCCAAGTTAAAACATGGGTTCAATAATAATTATTTTACCAAGGCAGATAAAACCAAGCTTAGTTCAATACCTCTTTATTCAAAGTTCTCGAAGGTTATTACCGAGCAACCTGACAATGCCTTTAAAGTAGAGGGTAATAAAAAGGCTGATTCATTACTTATAACCGATGCAAATATATTTTGGAGTGAGAGTAAGTATTTGGTAGTGGTAGTTAAATGAACATAGTTGTAGTATGAAGTGCCTATTTCATTATTAGGTGTATTCGGGTAAAAGTTCTACATTTACTTTTATCTGAATACACTTTTTATATGAAAAAACTCCTGCTTAGCATTTTTTGTTTTAGCCTTTCTTTTTGCCTTAATGCACAGATAAGTACAAAATTAGGTATTGCACCTAGGCTTCAATGGCCCAATAATGATGGCTATTGTGGTGAGAACTCCATACAAATGTGTGGCCTGTATTATGGTAATTATATATCAGAGGGACTCTGCAGGAGGGTAGCAGGAGGTGAGTTGCTTATTTATGTAAATGATACCATAGCACTTAATACATTGTCATTTACCTATAGCGAATGGGACCCAAACGGGGCAACCCCTCAATACAAAACTTACCTCGATTGGGTAAAGCAATACCTGAATAAAAAGCAGCCTGTAATATTTGTGGTATACATCAATGGGCTTTCTGATCCTGATTATGATCATATTATTCCTGCTATTGGTTTTTATGCAACAAGTGTAAACTCTTATACGGGTACCGACTCATTAACCTATAACAGTAATTTTGATACTACTTCTTTTGTCAGGGCATTTTCAACTATTTACGATACCCGGTCAATGAATGGCAATGGAGCCAAGTATAGTTACTGTATTCCTCAAAACGTAGATTATGGCGTTGCCGTTACAGGTAATAAAGACCCTGGGCATGTTACCCGGCCTGTTCATATCACACTCGATTCGAATGAGGAACCCAATGTAAGTCTTGGTGTGCCACCTTGTATATTGCGTGCAACTATTACAGCCGATTCACTAACTATAGGTAAGAGCTATGCTTTGCTAAGATATAATAACTACCTGACTGTTCCTTCCACCGGCTTTAAACCTTCAAATGCAAATTCTGCAGTTTACTTTACGGCTACTGGCATAACTAAAACCGTTATTGATTCCTTTATGTCGGATACTGCGGTTTTTTATCGTTGTATTCAATACACACCAAACAGTATTAATGAAGTAGGTGGTGTTAATGATAATCCTGGTGTATATCCCAACCCAAGCACAGGAAGATTTAATGTTTTAATTCCAGCCAATACAGAACAAATTGAAGTGTTGAATGTTATGGGGCAAATTATTCAGAGGGCAAATGTGGGTGGAAGGAATATGCTTGATTTGAATTTGTATGATAAAGGCATCTATTTTATTCACTTTAAAGGTAGCAATACATCATCGGAATGCAAGCTGGTAGTTATATAAGTTTTTGGGAGCGCTTACCCGAAAATGAACGCCTTATAGTTGATATATTAAGGCAAATAGTTTTAGAAAACATACCTGAAACAGTTAAAGAGAAATTTGCCTGGAACGTACCATGTTATTATGGTAAAAGGCAGTTGTGTATAATATGGCCCGCATCTATTCCACGAGGTGGTTTTAAAAAGGGAGTATTGCTGGGGTTTAGCCAGGGTCGTATGCTGCATAATAAGAATGGCTATATAAAAAGTGGGAATAACAAAAAGATATATTATAGGATCATTACATCGGTTGATGATATAAACGAAAAAGAAATAATATTGCTATTAAAGGATGCTTTAGAAGTTGATAGTAGTTATAAATGAGATTACAGAATGATTAAAACATATATAGAAGAAAAGACTTTTGAGAAAATTGAGGTGTTAACCAAAGGCGACTATGAACGTTGCAGGTTTCTGGGCTGCAATTTTTCTGGTGTAGATTTAAGTGGTATTACTTTTTCTGAATGCGAATTCAGTAATTGTAACCTGAGTATGGCTAAGATCAATAATATGGCACTGAAAGGTGTCAGATTTATTGGATGTAAATTATTGGGACTTCATTTTGAGAATTGCAACGCGTTTTTGTTTTCGGTTGATTTTGAAAACTGCATGCTTAACCTCGCATCTTTTTATAAGCTTGGCCTTAAGAAAACAAGATTTAAAGACTGTAGTCTGCATGAGGTTGATTTTAGCGAATGTAATTTAAGCAGCGCAATATTTGATAATTGCGATATGCATAGCGCCAAATTTGAGAGAACAATATTAGAAGGTGCCGATTTTAGAACTGCCTATAATTATTCTATTAACCCTGAGATAAATAAAATGAAGAAGGCTAAGTTCTCAGCTAATGGCATAGCGGGGCTTTTAGATAAATATGGTATAGAGATTGAATAAACGGGTGCTTTCGGTTCAAGTGCTTTAATATTCCTTATGTATATTCGCAAACTAATTAGACATTCATATATATTAGCTGAATGAGAACACATACAAAAGAAACACGCGACAAGCTTACACCCGATAGAACACTTGATATATTAAAGGAAGGCAATGAGCGCTTTGTGAATAATATTAAAAGCCACAGGAATTTACTTGAACAGGTTAATGAAACATCAACAGGGCAATTTCCTTTTGCTGCTATACTAAGCTGTATTGATTCACGCACTTCAGCCGAATTGATATTTGACCAGGGCCTTGGTGATATATTCAGCATACGTATTGCTGGTAATATTTTGAATGAAGATATTTTAGGTAGCATGGAATTTGCTTGTAAAATTGCAGGTTCAAAACTTATTGTGGTATTAGGGCACACCAACTGTGGTGCTATAGAAGGTGCTTGTAATAATGTTGTTTTAGGACACGTAACTACATTGCTCAATAAAATAAAGCCCGCTATTGAAATGGAGACCAAGACCATTGCAGAAAGAAATGGAAAGAACCTGCCATTTGTTCAGAATGTTACTGTGAATAATGTTTTCAATGTAGTTCAAAAAATAAAAGAGCAAAGCAGTATCCTTAAAGAGATGGAACAATCAAATCAAATTCGAATTGTTGGCGGCTTGCACGACCTGGAAACTGGCAGGGTTGTTTTCTATGAATAATATTTTCTTTCAGCGTTAATGAGAATCTGGTCAGTTCATCCTAAGTATTTAGATGTGAAAGGGCTTGTGGCTTTGTGGCGCGAAACCCTATTAGCCAAACATGTATTGGAAGGTAAGACAAAAGGGTATAAGAACCATCCGCAGTTGAATCGCTTTAAAAAGTGTAAGAACCCATTAGATGCAATCAACCTTTATTTAAGCAGTGTATATAATGAAGCAGAGAATAGGGGATATCATTTCGACCCTTCTAAATTCAATAAAGTAAGTAAACCGATAAAACTTATTGTTACACAAGGGCAACTCGATTATGAATTTAATCATCTATTATTAAAGTTGAGTAAAAGAGAGCCAACACTATACAAACAGCTAGAGACAGGTATTTCAAGAGAGCCTCATCCTATCTTTAACGTTGTAGAAGGTAGTGTTGAAACATGGGAGGTTATTGGGGATAGGCCTTGAATAGGGTATAAAATGCCTGCAAAATGGGCGTTTTTGGCATAGGTTATTAACAAAACGCCCTATTTATGAACAATTTGACCATTTTTTAGCCTAAACCATGCGTTGGTATTGATACAATGTAATATCTTCACGCCATTATTAACCTTTAAACCTTAATTAATATGAACAAGGCAGAACTTGTAGAAGCAATCGCAAAAGAAACAAAGCTTACCAAAGCTGATTCAGTAAAGGCACTTGATGCTTTTGTTAACCAAACAACCAAAGCTCTTAAGGGCGGAGGACATGTTGCGTTAATCGGTTTCGGAACTTTCAAAGTTTCGAAGAGAGCAGCTCGTACCGGAAGGAATCCACAAACTGGCAAAGCAATCAAGATTGCTGCTAAGAAAGTTGCAAAGTTCAAAGCAGGTGCTGCATTAGCCAAGGCGGTTAAGTAGTTCTTTTTTGAATTAAATAGAAAAGCCCCGCAGCAATGCGGGGCTTTTCTATTTAAGGCAATATCCCGATTTATAAATACATTTGTTTTAAATAACAAAACATGAATACAAGTAATAATACAATACTCATTACCGGTGGCACTTCTGGCATAGGCTTAGCCTTTGCTGAAGAGTTTTTAAGATTAGGTAATAAAGTAATTATTTGCGGACGCAGGAAAGATAGGCTTAAGCAGATAAAAGAAAAACATTCCACTATTATTATAAAAGAATGCGATATACAGAATGCTTCGCAGCGGGAAGAATTATATAAATGGATAGAACAAAACCACCCGGATACTAATATACTTATGAATAATGCCGGTATTCAATTAGTAACCGATCTTACCAAGCCTGTAGGCCTGGATAAAATTCAAGCTGAGATAGAGACTAACCTTATTGCACCTATTCACCTGGCTTCTATATTCTCAGGGCACCTGGCTTCTAAAAAAGATGCTGCTATTATCAATATATCATCGGGCCTGGCATTTGCGCCTATAGCATTTATGCCGGTGTATTGTGCAACCAAAGCTGCTATACATTCACTTACTATGTCATTGCGTTTTCAACTGAGAGCTACTTCGGTTAAGGTATTTGAAGTTATTCCACCATCAGTCGATACTGAATTAGGGCACGAAAGGAGGGAAGATAAAACACAAACACATGGAGGTATTCCGGTTGCTGAATTTTTAACGGAAGCAATGGATGGTATAAAGAATGATATGCTTGAAATTGCGGTTGGCCAATCAAAAGGCTTAAGGGCTAAAAGAGATGAAATGTTTAGTTTGATGAATAAGTAATATTACTGAGTGATTTTTTTTAAAAAAGGTGAGCCATTTTTGACTCACCTTTTTTTATTATGCAGTTGCTATAAAAGGTGATTTGTTTAAATAAGAATCATCAGTTAGCTGCCTAATTAGAAAATTTGCCAAATCTGTGGCGCTGATTTTATCGCCCGGGCAATCTGTAAGGCTAACCAGTAATTCCCCTCTCTTAGCTGTTTGTTCGATTAGAGGAAGGCGCACAAGGGTCCATTGAATAGTGCTTTCAGTCAATAAGGAATACTCTAATTGTTTATCAGTTGTGGTCTCCGGATAATTTGTTTTCATCCAATCCGTGCTAAATTTCGTTTTAGTGCTTTTCTCATCAAATGGTGTATCGACATTAAGGCCGGTAATTAATACGTATCGCTTAATACCATATTCGCCCATTGCCTTTATAACATTTTTAGTAGCCTGGCTGAATATTGGCGACTCGCCTTTAGGCTGCCCCAGTGTGCTAATTATAGCATCGCAATCTTGTAATAGTAATTTAACTGAGCTATAGTTTCGTACATCACCTTCAATGATTTTTATTAATGGGCTTTCGGTTTTAAAATCTTTGGGATTCCTAAGGAGAAGTTTTAGATAAAAACCTTCATTTAGAAGCTCTTTGACCAAGTATTTGCCTGATTTCCCTGTGCAACCAATAATGGCAATTTTTATAATGTCTTTCATGTGATTCTTTATAAATAGTTAATTGAACAAAATGATTAGTGTAAGTACACAATCTAGATACACCCGGTTTATGATCTGAGTGTAAGAAAAACTATATTTTATAAAGATATTTTGATCGTACAAATTTATTCGTTTCTTTTTAATTTACAATACCCGAACCTTTAAATGTTACTGTTAAATAGGGTTATGCCTTAGGTTAAAAAAAATGCTATTTTTAGGTGGTTTTAGTTACTCCATATGCTAAAAAAAGTACTTCTTAAGTTCTCTATAGTTATTACTGTATTTGTATTGTTTTCAGTGGTTTTTAATTTACTGCAAAAACCCGCTGTTTATAATAATACAATAGGGCGGATTTCAGATAACTATGAACGCACAGGTACTGTAAAGCGTTACACTATTAATAAGGTTAACAAGCCCTTTATTAATGTTACTGAAGATAATGCCTATAACTGGGATGCTGCATATTACCTTACTATACGTAATAAGTTATATGCCGATGTAGACCCTCATTATATTGATAGGTATGCCTTTTATCCTTTCTTTCCTATTGTATGGATGCTATCCGGCATAAGGTCACATCATATTATATTGTTAAACTACCTTTTCTTTGGGCTAGCGCTCATTTTTTTATCTCAATTATTCATGAGTGATAAACGATATGATATGTTCTTTTTTATAATTGCCCTGTTATTGCCATCAGCAGCTGTTTATTATTTGCCCTATGCTGAATCATTATTTGTGTTGACACTTGCTGTTGCATTAATTGGTCTGTTCAGGAAGAAATATTGGCTTTACTTTTTAGGTATGATATGCTTTAGTATGACCAGGCCTGCCGTGGTGGTTTTAATACTTGCCTTTATAAGTACAGATATTATATACCTCTTCCGTCATCGGGATTTTAAGCATTTTCTTAAACAAAGTGCTTTAACTATTGCCCCTGTAGTTTCGGGTTGGTTTATTGTGACAGTGGTTCAATATTATTATAGCGATTCCTGGACAGCCTATTTCGATACATGGGAACTTTGGCCAAAAGAATCAGGTTTCTTTAATAGAATAACTGATTGGTCAACCGAAGGTTTTGGAATGAATTCCTTTTCCATCTTTTTTCTTGCTTTGCCTGCACTTATATATTCAATAGTATTGAGTGTGTCTTCATTAGTAAAGAAAACAGAAAGGAAAACATTCTCTTTATTTGAAGGAGACGATATATATATAAAGGAATACATGTTTAACGTATCTATGTTATTTATGACCGCTGTTATTGGATATTTTATATTTACCAGTGGCAATGTTATTAACGGCTTCTTCCGCTATACCATGGCTGTGCCGTTCTTTTATATAATTCTTTTTCAATTACCTGAAAAGCTGGAGAAGGTTGCATTTACATATAAACTAAGTGCAGTGCTTTTGTCTCTTATATGTTTGGTATTGTTTCTTATTACGGTGCATTACGCAGGCAACTTAATAAGGTTCGAATATGTTGGCCTTTATTTACTTGTTTTGTTTGTGCCACTCATATTGTTCGAAAAGTATCTGCCTGCAAAACTGAAATATGTTGCCTTATTGCTTTATATCATTCCTGCCATTATATGGCATACCTATTTATTCAATATGTATCTTAGCAATGTTTGGATATATACCTGATATAATTATACTTTTGCTTTATGAGAAAAATTGCTTGTTTTTGTTTAATACTGCTTTGTGCATGCAATGTGCCTAAGCAAAAAGGATTGGTTTATTATAATGATTTGGAGTCCATTAAAGGTTGGACACCTATAAACCTTAGTAAAAAGTATGCCCATTCAGGTATTTACTCCAATAAGTTTGATTCCGTTCATGTATTCGGATTGACATTTAGTCAGCTTTTTAGGGAAATATCTGATGATAAGGTAATAAAAGTGAAGCTAAGTTTTTGGGCATACCTTAACCCAAATGCACAAGGTAAGCTTGTTGTGAATATAAAGAGACCCGATAAGACCGATGCATTATGGACAGCCAGAAACCTGAGCGATCTTGTTCCAAAACGTGGCGAATGGCAAAAGGTTGAAACTGACTTTACCTTTAATGATACTATAAATAAACCTGAAAATTCACTTGCTGTTTACCCTTGGAATGTAAGCAAAGGCGATTTTTATATTGATGACGTGAAACTCGAGTTTATACTCGGTTATTAAGACTTACTTTAATAGTAATGGAAAACTACCCTCAACAAAGAAATAGTTCCGGTAGGGCAGTAGCAGGCTTTGCTATACTTGTTGCAGGTATATTGTTATTGCTCCGCAGAATGGGGTACCCTATTTATGGTTGGCTTTTTACCTGGCCTGCTTTTATGATTGGGTTGGGGGGTTATATTGCTGTTAAACGAAGATTCCGCAGCCTTGCTTCTTTATGGTTGGTAGTTATAGGCTGCTATTTCCTTGCCAGGCATCAGGGGTGGATAAGTTTTTCAATTGGTGCATATTTCTGGCCTATTGTAATTATAGTAATTGGGTTGTCGGTTATTTTTCGCCCACGTACCAATCCATTAACTAATGCTTATGGTGGTGATAATGATGCCGATGGAAGCAATGTATTTAATTCTGTTGCAATTTTCTGGGGCGCCCGTAAAACTATTCTTTCTAAAAGCTTTTCGAAAGGAGAGATTGTAAATGTATTTGGTGGAACAGAAATTAACTTTATGCAGGCAGATATTGATAATACTGCTGTGCTCGACCTTGTTGTTGTATTTGGCGGCGTAAAACTTATTGTCCCATCTGACTGGGATGTGCGGGTAAACGTGGTTCATGTTTTTGCCGGCACCGATGATAAAAGGCAGTTTCATAATGCAGCTGCATCTAAAAAAGTATTACTTGTTAATGGTACTGCCATATTTGGCGGTATCGATATAATCAGTTACTAATCCCCATTGAAATGAAGAATATCGTTTTTGTTCATGGTATGTTTCAGAACCCAAAAAGCTGGAACGAGTGGGTTAAATATTTTGAAGCCAAAGGATATAAATGTCATACTCCCGCATACCCTTACCATGAAGGAGAACCGGCAGAATTAAGGGGAAATATTCCTGCTGAATTAAGCAAACTTACCCTTGATAGAGTAGTAGATTCAGTTGCACAAGTAATAAGCAAACTCGATGAAAAGCCTATTGTTATAGGGCATTCTATGGGCGGTTTAATTACCCAAATACTGGTAAACAGGGATTTGGCTAAAGCAGGTATATGTATTGACAGTGCACCACCTGCAGGTGTGTTTTCATTTAAATGGAGCTTTCTTAAAAGTAATCTGCCTGTTATTAATCCATTTAAAGGACTTTCTCCTTGTGTACTCACAAAGGCACAATTTCACTACGCTTTTTGTAATGTAATGTCGCAGGCTGATTCAGATAAGGCGTATGATGAACTGGTAACACCCGAGAGTCGGAACATTCCGCGTTCAGTTATGAAGCATGGTAAAATTGATTTTGCAAAGCCGCACCCTCCGTTACTTATGATTGGCGGAAGTGATGATAATATAATCCCTCAGTCGTTAGTTGAGAGCAATTATGGTAAATACTCTGATAAAAGCAGCCAAACTGACTTAAAGGTATTCCTAGGCCGATGTCACTTTATATGCGGGCAAAAGGGCTGGGAAGAAGTTGCCGGCTATATTGCAAACTGGGTTGAGAGATTGAATTAAATAAGATTATCCCCTCAAATTATTCATCAAGCCATTTTTTTATCTGATTTTCAATTTCAGGGTAGGTATTCGGAGCCGGAATATGCTTGGTGTTTTTAAGTATATAAGAACCTTTGAAGTTTATAAATAGAGCTTTGCATTTTTTAAGGGCTTTATCTCCGGGGAAAAATATGTCGTTGTCGGCAACCATAACATAGACCGGTGAGTGCATTTGATTTACATCTTTGGCTGTAAGTAATGTGGGCCTTCTATAGTCAACCTTTACACCTAGCAAAACATTTTTCTGAAACGAAACACCGGTTTCATCGATCTGGGTATAAAAAGCATCCATGAATCGCACTAAATCATTTTCTTTTTTGGTAGATAGAAACCGAAGTAGTGGGAATGATAATTTTTGCATTGATTTAAAAAATGAACCGTTTACAAATCCTGATGGTACAACGAAAATGCTTTTTGTAATCCGGGTTGGGTAAAAGGTCATTAGCTTTTGCAGAAGAAAGGCTCCGTAAGAAACCCCAATAAATGAAGCTGTTTTAAGTGCCAGCTTATCCATTGTTTCATTTATCCATCTTGCATAACTATCATCATTCATAGGTAGGCGGGTCTCGCTGCTTTTTGTTGCCTGGCCTACTGTATCAATAGCATATAGCCTGTAATAGTTGCTGAGTCCTTTTATAGATTCAAGCGCCATTGGAGCCCCCGCATTTATTCCATGAAGTATTATAAGTGGTGGATTGGATGCGTCTCCGGTTGCTATTACATGTGTTTTCCCTGCAAATGTATCTACATAAATATCTTCATAATTGAGGTTACAGGCTGCCAGCCTTTTTTCATAAAGCTCCATTATTTCTGCTTTATATTCCGATGATTTATAAATAGAGGTTTCCATAAATTGGTGTTTTATATTTTAAGGCAAATATAATCTTTTTTCTTAAATTAGTCCATTTGGACTAATTTGCGTATTTTTGTAACATGAATACTAAAAACATTATAAAACAAAAAGCGCTTGAGCTATTTAATGACAAAGGAATGCTTAATGTTACCCTGAGGGAAGTAGGGGCAAAGCTTGGTAAGAGCTATGGGAACATTACATATCATTATAAAACAAAGGAGCATGTTGTAGCGGAGCTATATACAGACATGGTTAATGAATTAAAAACAATTTCAGTAAAAATGATGGGTGATGGAGATATGTTTAATAATATGATCAATGTACCTGCCCACACTTATGATCTGTCAGTAAAATACCTGTTTCTTTTCAAGGATTTTGTCGAGATTAAAAGGAGCTATCCAAAAATTGCAGCATTAGTTGATACAAGTAATGCATTAAGAAAAAGTCAATTAAAACAACTGTTAGTTGCTCTACAAAACCGCGGGTTGCTCCGTGATGATCTGGATGACGATGGTCTTGATTACTTAATGGAACTTAGTGGCGCAATAAGAGCGTTTTTCTTTCTTAGCCATTCGAATAGCGACTTTAAGAAAAGTGAAATGAAGGCTGCATATATAGAGTATGTGAATAAACTGCTTCTGCCTTACCTTACATTAAAAGGTAAACAACGGTATTATGATGCTCCAAAAATTAAATAAGAAAGCCCCGCATTGCTGCAGGGCTTTCAATAATAGTATATAAATATTACTTTTTAATCTCCTTTTTTACTACAACGGTATCTTTCTCTTCGCAATGACCATTTTTCATCATTGGGCAGCTTCCGCCGTCTCCCATATTGCAGTTAGAACCCATGCGTTCTTTGCATTCTGAACCTTCTTTACAGCTACCACCCATATTACAAGATCCTCCGTTACCCATCATTTCATCACAAGCACCTCTGTGCATCATGCATCCACCCATCATGTTGCCATGATTGCAATGCATCATTTCATCACCGCCACAGCCCTCATTCATTTCGCACCTACGTTCCATCATCATGCAACGTTGTTCATGACGGTGGCAGCACTTCATAGCGCAATGCAACCCAGCGCACATAAGGAATAAAAAACCCATAACTACCACAAACCACGATACATATTTGTACAGGTTTCCGAGGCCATCTTTTTGTGTTTGGGCCATTAATTTCATACCTGCTACAATTACGAGCAGGGCCAGAGGGATAGCGATACAAATCATAGTAATATTTTTTGATTAATAGAGTAAAGATACATATAAAATGGGGCTCTAAGCAAATTTTACCTTGCCTTTATACTTATTACAACAAAAATTCCTATCCTTGTAGTATAGGTATAGAGTATAAGAATCAATTTAACCCTGAATTATGATTGCTACCGAGAAGATAATGATAGAAAAGACTAAGAATAGCCGCCTTGGAGAAGTAGATTTTAACCATCTTCCTTTTGGAAGTATTATGTCTGACCACATGTTGGTTTCAGATTACATAGATGGAGAGTGGGGTTCATCGTCAATTATACCATTTGGTAATATAGCCATGTCACCTACTATGCTTGCCCTGCATTACGGGCAAATAGTGTTTGAAGGTATGAAAGCCTTTAAAATGAAAGATGGCAGTATTTCGATATTCAGAGTTGAGAAACATTACGACCGATTTTGCAAGTCAATGGAGCGTATGTGTATCCCTGCAATGTCATTCGACCATTTTAATGAAGCATTAAAAACTCTTATTAAGCTTGATGCAGCCTGGGTACCCGGTACCGAAGGTTCATCACTTTATATAAGGCCATTTGTATTCGCATCGGAAGAACGTTTTGGTGTTAAGGTAGCTGAAGAATATAAGTTTATCATATTCAGTGGCCCTGTTGGCCCATATTATTCAAATCCGCTTAAAGTAAAGGTAGAGGATAAGTACAGGCGTGCTGCAAGAGGCGGAACAGGATCAGCCAAATGTGCAGGTAACTATGGCGGTGCTTTTTATCCGTCTAGCTTGGCCCGTAAAGAAGGCTTCGATCAGGTATTATGGACCGATGGCTCTGCTGATTTGAATATTGAAGAATCGGGTACCATGAATGTAATGTTCATGATCAACGATGTGTTTGTTACTCCGCCTTTATCCGATTCAATACTCGATGGTGTTACCCGCGATTCGTTTATTACCATTGCTAAGGATATGGGTATTAAAATAGAGGAGAGGAAAATAGGTGCGCCTGAATTAATCAGCGCTCACGAAAAGGGAATATTGCAGGAAGCATTTGGTACAGGTACTGCAGCAGTGGTTGCTCCTATTCAAGTCATTAATATTAAAGGCAAAGATTATACACTGCCGACTGTAAAAGATAGCAATGTTGCACTTAAGATAAAGCAACGCCTGCTTGATATACGCCTTGGCAATGCTCCCGATAAGAATAACTGGAATACGATTATTAAGCCATAATAATATGCTTAGCATCCGTTCTTTTTGATGAAAGCAATCACAAGAACGATACTTATACTGTCACTTGTAAGTCTGGTTAATGACATAGCAAGTGAAATGCTATTGCCTATCATGCCTATTTACCTGAAGTCAATAGGTTACTCCGTTTTGTTTATAGGTGTTTTAGAGGGCCTTGCTGAAGCAACCGCTAGTTTAAGTAAAGGGTATTTTGGCAAAATATCTGACAAAACAGGAAAACGAGCCTCATTTGTTAAATGGGGCTATACCTTAAGCGCTGTTTCAAAACCTTTGCTGGTGTTGTTTGCAAAAAACTCAATATGGGTGCTTTTTACACGGTCATTAGAACGGCTTGGTAAAGGCATACGGACTGCGCCGCGTGATGCTATACTTGCTGATGAATCAAAACACGGTGATAGGGGTAAGGTATTCGGTTTTCATAGGGCAATGGATACGGTGGGTGCTGCAATAGGCCCGTCTATTGCTCTCGTGTTCCTTTACTATAATCAGGGTAAGTATGTTTCCCTGTTTTACATTTCTTTCTTTCCGGGAATAATTGCAGTTATTCTTACCTTATGGTTAAAGGATAAACCAAAGCCCGCAGAAGTCCTATCTACAAAAGAAAGAGTAGGTTTCTTCTCTCAATTCAAATATTGGAAGGCTAGTAATGCTTCATACAAAGCACTGGTTTCCGGCCTGTTGTTCTTTGCTTTATTCAATAGTGCCGATGCTTTCCTGATACTTAAAATGAAAGAGTCTGGAATGGGTGATATAACCGTAATTGTAGTTTATGTTTTCTATAACCTTGTTTTTGCACTATCTGCATTCCCTATCGGTATAATAGGCGATAAGATGGGTTTGAAACCAATGCTGTTAATAGGCTTGATGCTTTTTGCTGGAGTTTATTTTGGCATGGCATATTCGCAAAGCAGAATAGCTTTTATTATTCTTTTCTTCCTTTATGGGCTCTATTATGCTTTTACTGATGGTATATCAAAGGCATGGATAAGTAAGACATGCGATAAAAAAGATACAGGTACAGCTTTAGGTGTTTTTTCAGGACTACAAAGTATTTGCACATTGTTGGCAAGTAGTCTTGCAGGCTTAGTTTGGTATAAGTTCGGTTCGGTATATGTATTCTATATTGGTGGAGCGGCAGCATTGCTGGTTGCAGTTTACCTGTTGTTTAATGGTAAGTATGATTCTCAAAAAAATTAGTAGATTTAACTTTTCATATTCTGCTATGGTTAAATGTAGATTGCTGATGTTTATATGAAGAAATCCTTCCTCTTTACTATTGTTTTAATTGCATTATTTATTGGAAGCCTTTGGAAGGTTTCTACGATGGGTGCCTTATTACCTATAAAGCAAAAGGTAGAAAAAGTGCAACCAGTACTGGTCAGTCAAAATGTTTCAGAACCTATAACCGGCGTCTCACAGGCTATAAAACAGTTTAAAGAAAACATAAAACACCCACTTAGCCTTCTATTGCTGCAAATACTTGTTATTATAGGTGCATCACGCATATTCAGCGCTTTGCTTAGTATGCTTGGCCAGCAAACAGTTATTGGCGAAATTATTGCCGGTATAGTATTAGGGCCATCGGTACTTAAGGTATTCTTTCCGCATTTCTTTCTGTTTCTGTTCCCGTCTGATTCGCTTAATACACTTTTGTTTTTAAGTCAAATAGGACTGGCTTTTTTCATGTTTATAATTGGTATGGACCTGGATATTGATGTTATTATAAGTAAAGCCGGTGATGCCTTAACTGTTAGTATAGCGAGTATTATAGTTCCGTTTGTGTTAGGTGTATGTCTTGCTTATTATTTATATCCATCCTTTGGTCCTGATGGAATTGGTTTTCTCCCATTCAGTTTGTTTATTGGTATATCGGTAAGTATTACTGCGTTCCCGGTATTGGCCCGCATTTTACAAGAACGAGGCATGACAAAAACTCCAATCGGTTCAATGGCCATTATGTGTGCAGCCACTAACGACCTTATGGCATGGTGCATGCTGGCTGCCGTAATTGCAATTGCTAAGGCAGGTAATTTAACCAGCGCCATGTTCACTATTGTACTTGCAGTATTGTTTGTAGTTGGTATGCTTTACATTGTAAGGCCATTACTTCAGAAATTATCAGCTGACCAATTAAAGAAACACGAACCAGGAAAGGTTGTAATATCTATTGCATTCTTTATCTTGCTTTCTTCGGCTTACTTTACTGAATTAATAGGTGTGCATGCTCTCTTTGGCGCTTTCCTTGCGGGCGTTATTATGCCACATAATCTTGATTTCAGGAAGAAGATAACTGAAAAGATTGAAGATGTAAGTGTACTTGTTTTGCTTCCGATATTCTTTGCTTTTACCGGGTTGCGTACTCAAATGGGCTTATTGAACCAGTCTGCTGCATGGTCGGCATTCGGACTTATAATGGTTGTTGCTGTATCGGGTAAGTTTATTGGAACAGCAATATCTGCGAAGATCGTAGGGCAAAACTGGGGCAATTCGCTAACACTTGGTGCACTAATGAATACACGTGGACTTATGGAACTTATCGTGTTGAATATTGGATATGACCTTGGAATATTATCACCTGAAATATTTGCTATGATGGTATTAATGGCTTTGGCAACTACATTTATGACAGGGCCATTGCTTAATCTGGTAAACTGGGTAAATAATAAAAAGAAACCTGCTTAATTTATGAAAGAGAAAGTTCGTTGTGGCTGGAGCATTAAAGAAGCTATATATATCGAATACCACGATAAAGAGTGGGGTACACCCGTACATGACGACCAAAAGCTATTTGAGTTCCTGGTGTTAGAAAGCTTTCAGGCGGGGCTTAGCTGGTTAACCGTATTGAAAAAGCGAGAAAACTTTCGCAAGGCATTTGCTCAATTTGATGTTAAAAAGGTTGCAAAGTTCGATGCTAAGAAGGTTGATACTTTGATGCAGGATGCAGGTATAATACGTAACGGACTTAAAATTGCTGCTGCCATTAATAATGCTAAATGCTTCCTTGCTATTCAAAAAGAGTTTGGTTCATTTGATAAGTACGTTTGGGGCTTTGTAGGCGGTAAGCCAATTGTAAACAAGCGCAAGTCATTAAGCGATGTGCCACCAACTACTGCTATAAGTGATGCCATGAGCAAGGATATGGGCAAACGTGGTTTTAAATTCCGTGGTTCAACAATATGTTATGCCTTTATGCAGGCTGTAGGTATGGTCGATGATCATATTGATGAGTGCTGGAAGAAAGCCAAGAAATAAAACTATGGTTGCGGTGCTGAGCTCTTCTCCTGGTAGATAACATTCATTAATACACGGCCAACCATATGCATGGTGGCTGTATCAATAATACTCATATTATCACTATGTGTATGATGCCAGTATGGGTAATCCCTGCGTGGCATATCATAATGTACAATATCAATGGTAGGTATGTTGGCTATTTTGTTTATGTAACGATGGTCATCAATGGTCTCAACAGTAGTATTGCGTGTAAAAAAGCCACCATAACCAAGGTTGTCGGCTATATTCCAAACCTTCTTAACTATCTCAGATGCGAAGTGCATAGATGTGCCCTCCATTGGAAATTCAGGGTTCTTGCCACCTACCATATCTAACAATATACCATAACGCGGAGCATAGTTTGCAGGAATATTTCTTGCCCAATACTGAGAACCAAGACACCAACTATCTTCCATATCAGGATAGTTTCCATCAACAGGGTTACCCGCTTCTTGTCCATAATCTTCAATATCGAAAAACACAAGGTCTATACCTACTGTCGGGTGTGTCTTTTTCAGGTCACGTGCAAGCTCAAGCAGCATTGCTACACCACTGGCTCCGTCATCTGCTCCGTCAAAGGTTCCTTTCGGGTCAACACTATCAGCATCGGCAAATGGCCTGGTGTCCCAGTGGGTACATAATAATATGCGCACAGGATTGTTGGGTTGTAAAGAAGCAATTACGTTTTCAAAATCAAATGTTTTGCCGTCGAAAGTCTTCGTGCTGGATTTTTGTACTGAATAAGTAATACTGTCTTGTTTCAGTTTCGAAATAATGAACTGAAGGCATTTTTCATGGGCTTTAGTGCCTACAATACGCGGACCAAAATCAACCTGTTCTTTGGTGTATTTGTAAGCTGTATCTGCACTGAATGAAGGTATATTGATGTTTTGTGCGGTCTGAACTTTGGTTGTATCAGCATGGCTTGGGGTAGGGTGGTTGCAGCCACTGTTACATCCTTCAAGAAATATAAAAGCAAGCATTAGTACAAATGATAGTACTTCTAAAGTGTCAGATATGTTTTTATTTCTTGCGCTCATGTTTCCAAACAGTTGTTGTGGCTGAATCTTGCAATACTACAAATTTAGATAGTATGTTCCTTATTGTATCTGATAACGCAAAGTCTTTTTTCTGCTTAGCCTCTGTACGCACTTCAATCAGGTTGTTTACCAAATTATCGAAATCCTCATTGCTTGTGTTCTTCTCTTCTGTAACTAGTCCGAGTATATCAGTAAAGTAAAGCATGAAGGCTTTTCTGTAGCTCTCAAATGCCTTTTCACTAACGCCTTCTGTCTTGCCCGATGCATGAAAGCGGTTTACGTGGGCCGAAGACTGAAACATATGCGATATAACAATGGCCGTATTCAAATCATCATTCATGGCATCAGTACATTCCTTTTCAAATGAAGAAAGGTCTTTTTCTATCTCAGCATTAACAGGGGTACTAACCCACTTCATATCGCGAAGCATTAAATATGTTTCGCTGAGTCTGGCTAAGCCTTTTTCTGCATCCTGCAAGCCCTTATTAGAAAAATCTATAGGGTTACGGTAATGGCTTTGCAACATGCAAAAGCGTAGGGTCATTGGGGTATAGGCTTGTTCCAGTAATTTGTGACTCCCGGTAAATAACTCATCAAGGTTAATAAAGTTATTAAGTGATTTGCCCATTTTTTGCCCGTTTATGGTAAGCATATTATTATGCAGCCAATAACGAACAGGTTGTTTGCCACTACTACCTATTGATTGTGCTATCTCACATTCGTGGTGTGGGAAAAGCAAGTCCATTCCACCTCCGTGTATATCGAATGTTTCGCCCAGGTATTTACGACTCATAGCAGAACATTCTATATGCCAGCCCGGAAAACCTTCGCCCCATGGCGATGGCCAGTGCATAATATGCTCAGGCGCTGCTTTTTTCCAAAGTGCGAAATCTATAGGGCTTCTCTTTTCACTTTGTCCGTCAAGTTCGCGGGTGTTATTAATAAGGTCCTCGGTAATCCTGCCTGATAGTTGCCCGTAATTATGTTCTTTCTGATAACTGTTTATATCAAAATATACCGATCCGTTCGATTCGTATGCAAAGCCATGAGCAATAATGCGCTTTATCATTTCAATTTGTTCAATGATATGGCCCGAAGCATGAGGCTCTATAGAAGGAGGAATTACATTAAGGGCATCCATATTGCGATGATAACCTAATGTATAGTGTTGCACCACTTCCATTGGTTCAAGTTTTTCGAGGCGGGCTTTTTTGCCAATCTTATCTTCGCCTTCGTCACTGTCATTTTCTAAGTGTCCTACGTCAGTTATATTACGTACATAACGCACTTTATAACCCAGGTGTTTTAAGTAACGGAACAGAATATCGAATGTAATAGCAGGCCTTGCATGGCCAAGGTGGGCATCGCCGTATACTGTTGGCCCGCATAGGTACATTCCTACAAATGGAGGGTTAATAGGAGCAAAGACTTCTTTTTTGCGCGTTAGCGTATTATAAACCTGAAACGAATTGTTTGACATTGTTAAGCTAGTGTGTGGTTGCGGTTTTTCCTTTCTTCCATCGAAGCACGGATGTCTTCAATACGGCCTTTGGGAATGGCGTTTATCAACCGTTTGGTGTAATCTTTTTGCGGGTTAAAATAAATATCATCGGCATCGCCCATCTCTTCAATCTGCCCGTTGTATAAAACCAGCATCCTGTCCGATATGAATTTTACCACTGAAATATCATGAGAAATAAATATGTATGAGAAGCCAAAATCTTTACGCAGCTCAGCAAGTAGGTTAAGCGCTTGCGCCTGAACCGATACATCGAGTGATGAAACACTCTCATCGCAAATAATAAACTCAGGGTTAAGCGCCACTGCACGTGCTATGCATATACGCTGGCGTTGCCCACCCGAAAATTCGTGAGGGTAACGCTGAAAGTGTGACGCGTTCATATTTACCCTTTCGAGTAATTCAATGGCTCTATCTTTTCGTTCTTTATCTGAATTCATAATATTATGAACCTGCATGGGCTCCATAATAGCTTCGCCTATAGTAATACGCGGATTTAACGAAGAGTAGGGATCCTGGAAAATGATCTGCATCTTTTTACGATAGCTTCTCATTTCTTTATCTGAAAGCTTTAACAGATCCACTCCTTTATATACAATACTGCCCGAGGTGGGTTCTATAAGTCTTAATATAGTTCTTCCAAGGGTGGTTTTTCCCGAGCCTGATTCTCCAACTATACCTAGTGTTTCTCCAGGGTAAATGTCAAAAGTAAGGTCATCAACTGCTTTTACATGGTCGGTTGTTTTGCCAAACAAGCCTTTTTTTATAGGGAAATATGTCTTTAAGTTCTTTACCTGCAATATCGGTTCTTGCTGGTACAGTTTTTCATGTGCTTTTTTACGGACCTCAGGAGTAATAATGTATTTATCAACTACATCACTCAATTTGGTGTTAGCTTTATTAATGCCACCCTCGTGTGCCGGTTTCATAAAATCCGCAACAGTTGGCAACACATAAAGGCGTTTATCGAGTGGAGGGCGACATGCTAATAGCCCTTTTGTATAAGGATGCTGTGGGTTTGCATATACATCTAATATATTACCCTGTTCCACAATCTTTCCTTTATACATTACCAATACCTTCTCAGCAATTTCGGCAATTACACCCAAATCGTGCGATATGAATATGATGCTCATATTATGTTCAGCCTGCAGTTCCTTCATTAAATCAAGAATGGCAGCCTGCACAGTAACATCGAGTGCGGTAGTTGGTTCGTCAGCAATAAGTATAGATGGTTGGCATGACATGGCCATGGCAATCATTACCCTTTGTTTTTGACCTCCGGAAAGTTGGTGTGGGTATGAGTCCAGTATAATTTCTGGGCGGGGTAGTTTTACCTGTTTAAATAGTTCTAACGTACGATTTCTGCTTTCTGCTTTCGATACTTTTTGGTGGAGTATAATAGCCTCCATAACCTGATCGCCGCATGTATATACGGGGTTTAGTGATGTCATAGGCTCCTGAAACACCATGGCAATTTCATTCCCCCTGAAGTTGCGCATATCCTTTTCGCTAAGCTTGGTAACATCTACCAGGCCGTTAGTGCGAGAGTTAAATAGTAATTCTCCGTTAACTACCTTACCCGAACGGGGGATAAGGCGCATAAGTGCAAGTGAACTGACTGTTTTTCCGGAACCGGATTCTCCGACTATGCCAAGTGATTCGCCCCTGTTAAGTGTAAAGCTAATACCATCAACGGCACGAACTGTATCGTCCTCACTTTTAAAATCGACCGTCAGATTTTTAACTTCCAGTAGAGCTTCGCTCATAAGGATTCACAGTTTTATAAAACATAAAGGTACGGAATTTTGGTGAACCCTCAATGCTAAAACGATACTAATCTTCGATATAATATACTAACGATAGTTTTCCGTAGTCGTATTCCTCACTTTCGTCGCTTAATGATACTTTGGCTGTTTTACCATTGATTTTCTTTATTTTCCATAAAATATTATCACCATCTGTTGTTCCATCACCATATTTCGAAGTGAAATAGTCAACCAGTCTCAGTTTTAATGCTGCTGCAGAAGAGTCGGTAGCTAAGTAAACATCTTCATCTATCTCGTTTAACTTTTGGGTATCGAAATTATAAGCAACGGTAAAGTAGTTAAGTGTATCTACTCCTTCGTTAACCGAATCAGGGTAAAGTGTATCCATTGGTAAAGAATAGAACACATAATTAGTATCCTTTTCGTCGGGTATCTTTTTCTCGGTATTTATAACCGATTTAGTATCCATGGCTAATGATACATGCCTGAACTGATTAGTGCCATCACCTACCAATAATTGTACAAGGCTTATTTGGGTGGGAGTGATTTTGTTGTTGTTGCTTTTGCAGGAAAAGAAAGCAATACAGAATGTGGTGATTGCAAGTAAAAGGACAATATGTAGCTGTTTTATATTCTGGAGTTTCATGTATGTTTTTGCAAACGAGGTGCGAAGATAGTAAAAATAATCGCTGTCTTTCTGAGAGTTAGAGACTATACATTTTACCGGGAAGCGATTTAAGCACGCCTGCAAATTCGAGGGTTAAAAGGTGCGAAGAAAGAAGGCCCGGAGCCAGTTTTGATGAAATGGCTATATCATCTATATACATAGGGCCATCGTTACCTTTTATCGTATTAACTATTGATTCCTCCTCTGGACTGAGGTCAAATAATAATTCCTTTTGCTGTTTGGCCTGTTTCTTATCATCTTTCCAGCCAAGGTATTCAGTTACATCGGCTGCATTACGTATAAGATATGCCTTGTTTTGTTGTATTAGTCTATTACATCCTTGTGAAGCAGTATCATCCACTTTTCCAGGGAATGCCATTACCTCGCGACTATATGAAAAAGCTATATCAGCAGTTATCATGGCTCCGCCCGATATTTTTGATTCTACTACTACCACTGCATCGGCAAGGCCGGCAATAATACGGTTGCGTTTAGGAAAGTTCTCACGATCTGGTTCTGCGCCACTAAGGAATTCTGTAATTATGCCACCATTCTCCAACATTTTACGTGACAAGTTATAATGGTCGGGCGGATAAAGTTTATCTATGCCATGTGCTACAACACCCAGAGTTGGCAGACCTGCATCAACTGCAGCTTTATGGCTGCATACATCTATACCGTATGCTAAGCCGCTAACAATTAATGCCCCCGAAGGTTGTAGTCCATTTACCAGGTCTTCCGTAAGTTTTTTGCCATAAATAGTTGCTGCTCTAGTTCCAACAATCGCTATTATTCTGTTTGTATTCAGGTCGGCATTTCCCTTATAGTAGAGCATCACAGGCCCATCGGAACATTGTTTTAAGCGAAGTGGGTAAGCCTTATCTAAATAGAATAAGGGAGTGACATCATTCTTCTCGATGAACTCAATCTCTTTTTCTGCCCGATCAAGTACGCTCTGGTTTATTATCGATTCTGATGTAAGCGGGCCAATGTCAGGTATTTTGAGCAGTGTTTTCGCTTTTTCTTTAAATACAGCTTCGACACTGCCACAGTAAGATATGAGTGTTTTGGCTATAACGTGCCCTACACCCGGAATAAGTGTAATGCCAATTTTATATTTCAATTCGTTGTCCATTCAGTGCAAAAATATAAAGTATTGAAATATGATACCTTTTTCCTTTGAGCATCAACTTATACGGCTTTATTGTAGCCCATTTCTGGGAGTTTACGATTCTATACCGCTATTTGTTAATTTACTCATAAATATACGTTAAGTATTTGTTAAGCCCCCAAAAAATAAAATTGCTTTGAGTAAATTGCGTAACTACAAAGTGACCCCTGCATGATGAAGAACGCGAGAATACTATTAGTGGATGATGAACCGGATGTACTTGATTTTTTATCCTATAATCTGAGGAAGGAAGGTTCAGAGGTTTTTACCGCTTTAGATGGAAAGAGTGCAATAAAAAAGGCGATAGAAGTGTTGCCGAACCTTATTGTGTTAGATATAATGATGCCAGGTATGGATGGCATTGAGGCATGTAGAAGAATGAGGGAACTGCCTGAAACAAAAAACACTCTCATTGTTTTTTTAACTGCTCGTACAGAAGATTACTCTCAAATTGCAGGATTTGAAGCAGGTGCTGATGACTACCTTTCAAAGCCTTTAAACCCAAGGGTTTTAATAAGCCGCTTAAATGCCTTATTAAGGCGCAGGCCAACACATACTGGTGCAATGAATATTGTTAATGTGGGTAACGGCATTAGTATTAATAATGATAATTATAGTATTACGGTTGGAGGTGAACAGATATATCTTCCTAAAAAAGAGTTTGAAATAATAACGCTGCTTACATCTAAGCCCGGTAAGGTTTTTAGGAGGGAAGATATACTCCATGAAATTTGGGGTAAAGATGTTGTGGTAGGAGATAGAACTATTGATGTACACATCCGTAAGCTTCGCCAAAAACTTGGCGATGACAGAATAAAGACATTTAAAGGAATAGGTTATAAGTTTGAGTTTTAAGCCAATAATAGTTTTATAAGCATTACTATGAATCAAACAAGCGAGTTAACTAAAATGAAAACACAGGAATTCTTAGACAAGCTTTCAGGCTTGCCATTAGATACCGATAAGAACAGGGTTTTTGTAGAAAGAGGTATTCAGTTAATTGAATGGGAAGGTAACTTATCTACTGATGAGCAAAAAAGACTTAATGATATTAAGTTAAACCTCGTTAATAGTAGCAAGAGCTAATTCCGGTTTATTCTTGTTTTAAAACAGGCGTACCAGCATATGTTACCGATTGAAGCACATTTTGTGCGGCTGCTAAGGCTTTTCCAGGCAATGGGGCATAGTACAAATCTTTAGTGTACTGTTGCCCTTCAGTAATCATCCACGATAATTCTTTTAACAAGTCAATTGCATCCAGTTTCGTCCTGCTATTGTAGGATTGCTCCTTATATATAATTATCCAGGTAAAGCTAGAGATGGGGTAGGCATCTGCAACGTTAGAATTGGTAATACTAATGCGGGTATCGGCAGGTATGTCGACATTGGCGGCAAGGCTTGTCGACTCTAAAGAAGCTTTAATGTATTTGCCGGAAGAGTTTTTAATGAGAGCGAAAGCAATATGCTTTTGCATGGCATAGGTTAATTCAACATAACCAATAGCGCCTGGTATGGCTTTTATAACTGATGCTACTCCTTCATTCCCGTCACCTTCAACACCTACCGGCCATGTTGCCATTCTGGTAACACCAACTCTATTTCTCCATTCTTCATTTACTTTCGATAGGTAATCTGTAAAAACATAGGTGGTACCACTTCCGTCAGCTCTGTGAACTACAGTTATGTTTTGGTCCGAGAGTATTGCTCCTTTGTTTTCTGCTGCAATCCTGGGGTCATTCCATTTGGTTATTTTCCCTAAAAAAATATCGGCTATAATATCAGGTGTTAGTTTAAGAAGGCTGTCTCCCTTCAGATTATACGATATTACAACAGCGCCGAGACAAGTAGGGAATTCTACTACGTTAGAAGTAAATAACGACATGTCATCATTACTCAAATAGCTATCTGATGCTCCAAAATCAACCGTCTTGCTCATAATCTTCTTTATTCCACCACTTGAACCGATTGCCAGGTAAGAAGAAGGTAAGCCTGTTTTGGTACAATATTCGCTTTGCATTTTGCTGTATATAGGGTTTGCAAATGTAGATCCCGCACCCGTAATAACAGAATGTGATTTAACCGGGCTTTCGTTACCCGGCTTACCATCTAATGTGCACGATACAAAACCTATTGCAAAGCTTGCAATAGATAAGATAGTGATCAGGAAAGATGGACTAAGTAAGTGGTTATTGGTTTGAGAATAGTTTTTGATCATGAAGATAAGTTTTATATAACAATGTTACTTCATACGTATGAAGCTATTATTATGCCAATCATAATCTTTTATTACATATTCAGTAAAGACTAAGTATCTGAGACAATGCTTATACCTCGAACCCCATTACGAGCACATCGTCGGTTTGTTCTTGGTTCAGTTTCCAGTCCATAAATACTTTGTCTAATTCGGCTTTCTGTGTATTAAAAGGAGCGTTACTTATATGCAACAGCATATCCTTCATTCTCCGGGTAGAGAATTTCTTGTCTTCAAGGTATCCAAACTGAGAAGCAAACCCATCACTGCTCATGTATATTTTATCTTCCTTTTGAAGGTGCAGGGTAAAGTTGGTAAATAGTGGTTCGCTGCCACTGCCACCAATTGGGTGTCTACTTCCACGCATTTCGTTCAATTCGCCATCGCGTACATAATACACAGGCCTGTAGGCGCCGGCAAATTGCATTACATTGGTATTGCTGTCTATACAGCAAAGCGCAATGTCCATACCATCATTATGTTCCTGCTTAAAATTTTCATCTAATATATCGGATGTATAGCTAAATGCCTTTTTAACCTTATGATCGAGGCGGTGTAGTATAAAGGATGGGTTGGTATTCTTCTCTTCAATTATTATCTGGTTAAGCAGATTAATGCCTAATATCGACATAAGTGCACCTGGTATGCCATGTCCGGTACAATCGGCAGCAGCAATTATCGTCTTATTGTTAAAGCGCGTAAACCAGTAAAAGTCGCCACTTACTATATTGCGTGGTTGCATGTAAATAAACGATTCAGGGTAAATGCGCTGCAAGTGCTTTTCTTTAAGCATCATGCCATCCTGTATCCGCTTGGCATATATTATACTATCATCAAGGTCTTTCCTCGAGTATATTCCTGTCTTATCTATCAGCAGTTCCGATAAGTTTTCAGCCGCGGGTTCTAAAAACATAACTCATTATTTTGGTTGTGCAAGTATTGCACTATGCCATGACTTGAATATTAACTGTAACACATGTTCATATTACTGTTTTTGAAGTATCTTAAGACTGGTGAATTATAGTGACTGAACGATTTAGGTAGGAGTGTGAATGCGTATATAGGGGTGAAAAGTTTCCCATGTTAAAGGATATTTTACCTTTGAATGAAAGTTTATTGAATCGTGGGGTTTATACAGGATATTAAAATAAGAATAGGTGGGTACTTTTTGCGTAAAGAAAGCGCAAATGCTAAGAGGTCGCGTGCTATAATGAACCTGAAAGATGCGAAGACAGTAGGAGTGATATTTAATGCCAGCGACATAAATGAAGTTGAACTGGTTAAGAAATACATTACCTATTTGCGCGATAATGGCAAAAAGGTCAGGTCGATGGGCTATGTGCCATTAAAGGAACTTCCGGGCAATATAACCACCTCGATAGACCACCAATGCTTTACCCTTAAAAATGTTAACTTGTACTATAAACCTGCAATTGATTTTATTGGTAGCTTTGTAAAAGAGGAGTATGACTTATTGCTCGACCTGAATATTACGACCCAATTGCCACTTGTATTTGTTGCAGCTTTATCGAAGGCAAAGTGTAAGGTGGGCAGGTATTCAGATAAGTACATGAGCCTGTACGATGTGATGATTGAAACTGATGACCAGAAAACCTTAAAGTATTTTTTACAGAACGTTGACACATATATGGAGATGCTGAATAAGAAGGCCAGTGTGAATACGGTTAAATAAGTTAGTGATGGAAAACGAGAATAAAGAAAACCTTCCGGAGCACTTAAGACAGGAGGTTGATGAAGCCGAAAAAGAGGCCGTTGCCCGTATGGAAATTGAATACGAGCTTCGCAACAATGAACGCTATAAGGATTTTTTTGTCAATTATCACCCCGATGATATAGAGGAGTTTATTAAGGCCTATGCACGCCGCAAGGTAACCTGGGTAAACTGGGGCAAGTTCTATTACGAGCATAACGAAGACCACCAGCTTAGGTTTTATAACATGGCCCAGAGCTGCCTGTGGCAGATACAGCAGAAGAAGCTGTTTAACCTGCAGTGCCAGTGGCGAGCAGAGAAGATAAAGATACCGGGCATATCGACCACTATGGATTTCCATTACTGGGAGTATAACATTAAGCAGTGCAACTTCGTTCCGCCTATTACACAATGGGAGTTCGATCTGTATGTTGAGTACTTTCAGAATGATGATGCAGAGATTGACCCTGCTGAAGCTGATTATGAATTTGAATGGCAGGATTTTTTAAGGTTCACCGAAGAGTACAATAACGCGAAAGAAGGCGAAGAGCTTATCATTCCGCTGTGGTACCAGTTCTACGACAACCGCATGGGAACCGATAAGCTGATGAACCTAAGTGACCTTCGTGGTGAGAAGGAAAGCAAGTACCTGAAGATATATTATGACCATATACATAAAGTAGCGCCCGAGGAGAAAGCCGATGTGGCATCTACAAAGAAAGAAGGCAATGAATACCTTTCGGTATATAACCCGAACATAGTTGAGAAGTTTGTACGTAGTTATGAGGATAAGGATATTCTCAAGTACTTCCTTTCGTATGAGAAGAGCCACAAGCCTATGGACTTTGCCGATGAGCTTGCTGAAATGGCTTTTAAAGAATTGAAAGAACTTAGCGAGGTTATTCCTATTAGTGCAAGCTCCGATTGGAGGGATGCACTTATAGAGGCCTGGGAAGACTACCGCAGCAAACAAATATTGAGGCTATTGCCATTGGTTTACGAAGACTATCTGCAAAAACAAGAGCTTGGCATATCATACGAGACTGAAGATTCTACCGAGGTAAATGAAGAGCTGGAAGAGTGGAAAGAGGCTATAATAAAGGGCAGAGAGTTATCGGGCGAAACCGGAGACTTTAATTTTTAGAATCGTCTTTAAATAATGAATATCGAACACGGAATATCCAATAACGAAGTTCTGATAAATACTAAAACTGAAAAGCGATATATGAACAGCATTGAAATAAGCAGCCTAATAGGAGTTCGGAGTTCATCATTCCTTGTTGGATATTCGATATTCTGTTTTGGAATATAGTATCTATGGCAAAAGTTAAAGATAGAAAGACTAATTCCCTTCCTGTAATGGAGCATTTTTATACCATACAGGGTGAGGGTATACATAGCGGCAGCGCTGCCTATTTCATTCGCCTTGGTGGATGCGATGTGGGTTGTCATTGGTGCGATGTGAAGGAAAGTTGGGATGTAAACGCACATCCTTTAATTGAACTGAAAAAGTTAGTTGGTGAAGTAAAGAAAGCCGGTGCATCCATTGCAGTTATTACAGGTGGCGAGCCTGCCATGCACAACTTAAAAACGCTTACTGCATTGCTGAAAAAGAATAGCATTTCAACGCACATTGAAACATCCGGTTCATCTGCTATTATTGGAGACTTTGACTGGGTATGCTTGTCGCCTAAAAAGCGTAAGGCTCCGTTGAGTAGCTCTTTTAAATTGGCTGATGAACTAAAGGTTATCATATATAATAAAGATGATTTTGACTGGGCAGAGAAGAACGCTGCACTGGTTTCGAAGAAATGCCAACTGCTGTTGCAACCCGAGTGGAGTAAAGCAGAGAAGATGACTCCCCTTATTGTGGAGTATGTTAAAAAGCATCCCCGCTGGCAGGTTTCATTGCAGACGCATAAATACATGAACGTACCATAAGCGCTAATGCAATGTTGAAGCAGGTACGCAAAACTTTTAAAGCCATATTCGAAATAGCCAGGAATCCCTGGTTGCTTAACCATGTGCTTGCTGATGATACCGTATGGCAGAAGTATGTCGTAAAGCATCATCATATAAAAAGTTTGCCGGTTGTTGATATAAATGTATTGTTGCCTAACTTTAAAGAAGAACTAAATACGTTTGCTTTTTTAGAAGGTGGTTCATTGCCTACCGATTTAAGTTTGATACGTGGCTTATGCAAGACTATCCCCAATTGCAAGTATTTTGAGATTGGAACATGCCGTGGAGAAAGCGTTGTTAATGTTGCCGATGTATGTGCTGAGTGTTATACCATGGACCTTGACCCTAAGCAAATAGCTGACACCACAGAAGGCGATTTGGTAGGCTTTTTCTCTAAGGACAATAAAAAGATAGTGCAGATATACGATAACTCGCTCACCTTTAACTATGCGGGCTTGAACAAAAAGTTCGATGTTATATTTATAGATGGCGACCATCATTACGAATCGGTGAAGAGTGATACGGCTAATGTTTTCAAGCATTTGGTTCATGATAATACTATTGTCATCTGGCACGATTATGGTTATGATCCTGTTACGCCAAGGCCTGAGGTTATGTCCGCTATATTAGATGGTGCGCCTGAGCAATGCCGCAAGAACATTTACCATGTATCGAACACCATGTGTGCTATCTATACCAACAGGAAGCTTACTACTATGGAGTTAAGTGCTGCACGGATACCCAACAAGAAATTCAGTGTGTTGGTTACAAGCCAACCGGTTAAATAAATTAAAACCTTTTTACAAGCGAAAACCCCGGCTGAATGGTAAACTTGCCAAACTGGTCAGGGCTTAACTGTGGGCTGAAATGTAAAGAGATGTCATCGCTCACATCAAACTTACGAAGCTGGCCATCTACATTGGCATCTACTATGTTCAGCAGGTAAACAAACGCAGCGGCAAAAATTGAAATGTTCCTGTATCGGGCACAGGTGTTCTCATTATTTACAAGATCATCAATTGTGTATATGCCAAAGTACTGGTCTTTTATAACAGGATTTGAAGTGCGCTGTTTTAAAGCAGTATTAAATGAAAGATACTGCTGCTGATTGGTGATAATAAAATATGCCGCAGTACCCAAGCCTGCATAAACAATAGGTATTTTCCAATACTTATGGTTGTATGCTTGCCCAAGCCCCGGTATTACAACCGAACAGAGCATTGCCACTTTAGCATTGGGGTAGGCGTACTTCTGCCGGAATGTTAATGTATCTTTAGGTTTAGCAGGTTTTGCTGAATCCTTTTTTTGTGCTGTTGCATTATTAAATACTGCAAACAGGCACAACAAAGAAACTATCAAAGTTTTTTGCAAAAGCTTATCAGGCATGAAATAATTTAATGATATCCTTAAGTGCTTCTTCTGAGTTGAAAGATATGATAAGCTTGCCTTTATTAGGGCCAACTCTGCTTAGCTTTACCTTAGTGTCGAGTGCTACAGATAAATCCCTTTCCAACTTGCCATCTTCAAAGCTTTTGCTTTTATTTTTTGCTTTAGGGAAACTTGTTTTGGCAGCCTTGGCTACACTTTCTGTTTCACGTACGCTTAATGCATCATCGAGTATCTTATCGAATACACTTAGCTGTCCTGCAGGGTTATCGATATTGATAAGTGCCCTTGCATGGCCCATGGTTATCTTTCTTTCGCGTATGGCTAACTGAATTACAGGTGGCAACCTTAACAGGCGCAAATAGTTGGTTACGGTAGTGCGGTCTTTGCCTACTTTTTCCGAAAGGTCCTCCTGGGTTAAATTACATTCTTCAATAAGGCGTTGGTAGCCTATTGCTATTTCAATAGCGTCTAAATCTTCGCGGTGAGTATTTTCTATCAATGCCATTTCAAGCATCGACTGATCATTGGCAACGCGTATGTAAGCCGGAATTTCTTCCAGGCCTGCCAGTGTAGAAGCTTTCAACCTTCTTTCGCCCGATATAAGCTGGTACTTGTCTTTGCTTACCCTGCGTACTGTAATAGGTTGTATTACGCCATGCTGGCGTATAGAATCAGTAAGTTCTTTTAAAGGTACTTCTTCAAAGCGGCTGCGGGGCTGAAATGGGTTAGCCTCAATTTGCGAAATGAGTATTAACGCATTACCACCTGTTGCCTGAAGTGTTGAAGTTGATTTAGATGCAAGTACGCTGTCCGTAGTATCTGACTCCAGTAGTGCGCTTAAGCCTCTTCCTAAAGCCCTTTTTTTAGTGTTATCACTCATGATTAGTTTTCTTCTACATTAATAATTTTATCGCTTTGTTTCATGCGGGTCATCTTGTTCTTTTGCAGCACTTCGCGGGCAAGGTGCAGGTAATTCAGCGCACCTCGCGATGCTGCATCGTGCATAATAATGGTCTTGCCAAAGCTTGGCGCCTCGCTAAGCTTAATGTTGCGGTGTACTATGGTATCAAATACTATTTGCTGAAAGTGTGTCTTTACTTCTTCCACAACCTGGTTGCACAGGTTAAGGCGGCCATCGTACATGGTAAGCAAAATTCCTTCAATTTCCAGTTCAGGATTAAGGCGCTCCTGCACAATTTTAATGGTTTGTAACAGTTTGCCTAAACCTTCTAATGCAAAGTATTCACACTGTATAGGTATAATAACTGAATCGGCTGCCGAAAGGGCATTGAGTGTAATTAACCCAAGCGATGGAGAACAGTCGAGAATAATAAATTCGTATTCCTCTTTTACCTTAGCCAATGCAGCACGCATCATCTTTTCGCGGCTGGGCAGGTTTATCATTTCTATTTCGGCGCCTACCAAATCAATGTGGGCAGGCAACAGGTCAAGGTTAGGTGTTTCAGTGGTGAGTATAGTGTTCTTTACATCCACATTGTCGATGATACACTCATATACACTGGTCTTTATTTTTTTAGGGTCGTAGCCCACGCCCGATGTGGCATTTGCCTGCGGATCGGCATCTACCAGCAATGTTTTATGTTCCAACACAGCAAGCGCTGCTGCCAGATTTATAGCGGTAGTTGTTTTTCCTACTCCGCCTTTTTGGTTTGCTACTGCAATAATTTTTCCCATGTTTCTTTTTTTTAACTAAAATTCTCTGGTTTCTCCAATCGCCATAAACGTTATCTTCTTTCCGGCCTTCTCAAACTTCTTACTTGCTTCTTCTTTATTCACTTTTATCGGTTCAAACGTATCGTAATGCATTCCTATAACGTTGTTGCACTTAATAAAGTCTGTGCACTTAATGGCATCATCAATGCCCATTGTAAAAACATCGCCTACAGGCAATAAGGCAAACTTAAGCGGTGTGCCGCTTTCGCCAATAAGTTTCATATCGTAGGTAAGTCCTGTATCGCCGGCATAGTAAAAACTGCCTTCTTTAGCTGTTACCACAAATCCCATCGGTATTCCTCCGTACGAACCATCAGCAAAGCTGCTGCTGTGTATGGCATTAACTGCTTTAATAGTAATTCCGTTTGCCGAAAAAGCACCGCCTACATTCATTCGTACGCAGTTCTCAAAGCCTTTTTTATGAAGATCAACACCCACTTCGTGGCATGCTACCAGGGTTGCCCCTGTATGTTCTGCTAAAAAAGGCACATCGGCAGTGTGGTCCTGATGGGCATGAGATATAAGGATGTAATCAGCCTTTATCGAATCGAGCTTTATAGAGGCGGCGAGTGGGTTAGGGCTTATAAACGGATCAAATACCAGGTGCTTGCCTGCTATTTCAACTCCAAAACTAGAATGCCCGTAATACGTTACCTTCATGTGCTTTTTACTTGTTGGCGAATTTACTACCAACCAAGCAGATTATTGACCCTTTTTTGATTTTTTTTTGAACAATCTGTTAATTACTTTTTGAGTGATGTAAAACCTCTGAACACGGGTTACACTTTTGATACTTTGTTACCCATCAACGTGTTGGTTATCAGTAAAATTGTTTGAGGATTTTTTTGCATTTTGTAACCCGTGTCCGCGGGTGCTCTGTGCAGCAGATTTTACAAATTCCGTCAACTCGTTTAAATTTTCGGCCGATAAATTTTGTACCATATCCTCACTAAATGTATGGCCGTTTACCATAATGGACCTGTTGCCATTTGTCAGGCTTGCGTTTAGAGTATTGCCACCACGTTTTATAAGGCCCATAAGCTCTAAGTAAAGTTTGGCTGCTTTCATGTCGCCAAAGCAAGCCTTACGGCTAACGCGCTTAATAACATCTTCAAGGATGAATTTGTTTATAAGGTCAGCGCTTTGTGCAGGATTCATGTCTTCCTCAGTAAAATGCTTGTAAACTGTTTTGCGGCTTAGTTTGGTAACCTTTGCAATATTGCTTACGCTTACATTTATTTCGTCGCGTTGCAAATAACGGATTGCATTAGCTATTTTTTCATGGTTTTGCTCCCAAATAAGCTCTTTTCGTTCCAGTTCGGTTAGCTCTTCAGGCAGTTGTTCATTGGTGTTTGTCTGTTCCATAATGTTTTTTTTTGTGGTTGAGATTCAGCTTCGTATGTTGTTATCTATTGTATTAGTAATGTTGATGTAGAGATTCCTCTCTTCGCTCGGAATGACAACATGCGCGTGGTTTTGGAGGGGGAGGTGGCGCGGGCGAAGCCCGCGCCACCTCCCCCTCTCTCTCTCAAAACAGATGCCCCTCTGTCATTCCGAATGAGCCTGACGATAGTCGGCGAGTGAGGAATCCTACAAAGTATGTTTTAGATATAGTTATTGTGGTTTTATTGGCTCTACAAAAATAAACATTATGTTTATTATGGTAATAAAAAGTGGAATTGAGTTTTCAACAACCCCAAAATTTAAAGCCCTGAAAGGGCAGTATCTGACAACGATGGGTGTTAGCCCATCGCTAAAGGAACAAGAAATAGATAAACCCTGAAAGGGTGTTATTATTAATCCTGTACATCTGTATAACGCCCTTTCAGGGCTTAATAGTTAGAGGTTTTGCTACACGGCAGGGCTTCACCCTGCATTAATATATTATGCCCCTTCAGGGCGTAATTGGAGTTGCCAATTAGGAAGGGTTAATAGATAATAAGTTGTAGCGCTTCCTCCGCTTGAAGGAAATAGCCTGCCTGTCGGCAGACAGGGACGGAGGCAGCTTACCTGAATGGCGTATCGCCTTTGCGAATGGTTTGTTTGGTAGGGTCAGGCAGAGGTTGATATATCATCATGCCAACAGTATGAAGAATTAGTTCAGCCATACTTTTCATGTTAATATTAATCCTTGTATTGCTTTTGTTTATTTTAACAGAAGTCATTTTATAATCGTGATACCCAATATTCACAGCTAATACATCATATATGCCTGGGTCAAGAGGATAGATGTCTAAATTACCATCTATATCAGTATTTCCTTGACCTAGCTGTTCCCCATTTTTTGTTACTATAACACTAACAAATGGTAATGCTTGTTTTGATGAGTCATCAATTATCTTAATGATCAAATGTGAAACAGAGTCGCCGGCAGATTTCTGTTTTTCTTTATTTGTGTTGTAGTTGTATAATTCGAGCAATGGCCTTTGGTTTGGGTTGTAATTTGCATTTGCACTGCCTGCCAAACCAATTGTTAGTACTGAGCCAAATAATAGTTTGTATAAGAAATGGTTTTGTGGTTCAGCATAAACCACCTGCCTTTCTAACTGCCAGTTAGATAAACGCCCGCAAACTTTGTTTGTGGTTTTATTGAAAAACTCAACCAATTGCTTGTCTGTATACAATGAAAAATCAATAACTGTTTTATCGCAACTTGCACAATGCCTGCCTCGCTCATTGGGCGTCATGTTCTCCCAGTTCTCAGAGCAAGGAGTGGGGATAGATAAATTTAGACTTAGTTTACGTTGCATTATAGGTAATGTTATTTTCTTTTTGCAGTATCATGTGTAGTTGGTAATGGATTTGGGATGATATTTCCGGCAACTATATTGGTTACCGACATGTTTTCTTCACAGTGCACCCAAACATTTTTAATGATCGGGAATTTTTCACCTAATATTTTTATTGTGGTTACAGCAGCCGGAGAATTGAATGCATCAACTATAAGTGTGATTTCTGGGAAATCATATGAAGCAGGAATGGGAAGTTTAAAATACCCCAGTGAATCAGATTGGGTCGATTCGGACGAGCCTTTAATAAATACTGTGGCATTGGGTAGCATATGCCCGTTTGCAGTGTTTAACAACCTGCCTTTAATATAATGAGTAGTATCACCTCCAGTAATATTGTCCGATTCCTTATCATAAAGTTCATTATGAACCACGGACCGTGATTGCCCGGTTAAATGCCTGTCGGGATAATTGTTGTTCCCATTGGCGCTTCCTGCAAGGCCAGCAGTAAAAGTAACTCCAAATAAAAGCTTATATAAAAAATGATTTTTAGGTTCTATGTATACTAATTCCCTGTCTAATTGAAACCTGTTAAGTCTGCCACAAACATTGTCTTTAATTTTTTCAAAGAACTCAACCAATTGCTTGTCAGTATACAATGAAAAATCAATAACGGTTTTATTGCAGTTGGTGCAATGCCTGCCATGCTCGTTGGGTGTCATGTTCTCCCAGTTCTCATGGCAAGGGGCAGGGATGCTTAGTTTGAATAGTTTGGTCTTTTTCATGCTTTATGGGTTGAATTGGCTTACCAATACGGCGTATCTCCCTTGTGCAAAGTTTGCTTATCGGGGTTTGGATACTCTGTTTCGTAAGGAAATTCTGGTTCATATTTGTTCTTTGATGTTTCCTCAATTCTAATACCTATAAGGCCTATGCTTGATGATTCTGTTTCTACGCAAGTAAAAGAATGCTTAGTAATAGAAGTGGTTTCTATTTTCGCTTCTATATTTAATTGTGGATGCTCAAGTTTTATAAAAGTAGTTAAGGGTAATTTAGTTGTTACTACAGTTATTTCTTGCACGTAACCTGAATAGATGCATTCCAGCTTAATTGTCTTTTTACGGTATTTAAGCGGCACAAAGAGTTTAAAGCGTCCATTCATGTCAGTCTGTACCGATTGTAAGGTTCCTTTAATGGCTACAATTGCAAATGGTACAAGAACATGATTAACTGTATCAAAAACCATTCCGCTTATAAAGTGTGTAGTATCTCCTGCCGGTGGTTGTTCTGCTTTTTCCAGTGCCTGCCGGAAGCCTAAGTTTTCTATTAATGGCTTGCTGTTTGGGTTGTAGTTAGCATTTGCGCTGGCTATTCCGGTTACTAAGGCTGTTCCAAAAAGTAATTTGTATAAAAAATGATTCTTAGCCGGTTCCACATAAACCAATTGGTTTTCTAATTGAAATTTATTTAACCTGCCGCAAATACTGCCTTTTGTCTTAGTAAGAAACTCAATAAGTTGTCTGTCATTGAAAAGCGAAAAATCAATAACTGTTTTGTTGCAGCTATCACAATGCCTTCCACGCTCGTTTGGAGTCATGTTATCCCAGTTCTCATGGCAGGGAGTAGGGATTTCTAATTTAATGATGTGTTTCTTTCCCATAGTGGTGAAGATAGATACCCAAATGTAATAAAGATTTGTGAGGAAAACAAGTTTACCATTGGAACACAGATGACGCTGATTTAATAGATTTTCACAGATTTTTTAATCCGTGTTTATCAGCAGCATCCGTAAAGTCCGTGTTCCATTGCATTTAATTGCAATCAGCCAATTTCCTGCGTATCAACTCTATTTCAGCGCTGGAAGATGTGAGCATAAGCGCCTTTTGGAAATAGTGCTTTGCCCTTTCTTTGTTGGCATTCTTCATATACATTTCTCCCAATGATGTATTGTAATAGCAGTTTTCATCGAAGCCTTTAATTTGCAATAACTCGTTAATGGCTTTTTCGTAACCTTCAACTTCTGCCAATACAAGGCAGCGGTTAATTTGCACAATGGGGTTATTGCCCCGGCTTAACAGTGTATTGTAAAGCTGCAATATCATTTGCCAGTTAGTGGCCTCATATAGTTCGGCATTGGCGTGTTCCGATGCAATAGCAGCTTCAATATGGTAATCGTGTATGGTATCTCCGGTGGCAGATTGGTTTAAATAGTCATTCCCTTTCTTGATAAGAAAACGGTTCCATTTTGTTCTGTCCTGGTCTTTTAATAAAACAATAAACCCTTTATCGTCAAGCCTCGATTCGAAACGCGATGTGTGGTAACACATAAGGGCAAGCAAAGCATTGGTATGCGGATAATTGGTCTTTGGGTTTTCGGTAAGTAAAATGGTTAGGCGTATGGCCTCTTCGCAAAGGTCTTCGCGTATTAGTTTTTCAGGGTGCGATGAGTTGTAGCCTTCGTTAAATAGCAGGTATAAAGCTTTTAATACAGTATCAGTCCGGGCTTGCATAGCATCAGCCCCCGGGTAGTCGAGGGTAATGTGCTCGGTTTTTATTTTTTCCTTTGTCCTGTATAATCGCTTCTGGATAGTTTCTTCGTTGGTAAGGAATGCGCTGCCAATTTCTTTTACACTAAGTCCACAAAGGGTTTTAAGTATGAGTGTTAGTTGTGCCTCATATGAAATAGATGGATGGCAACAGGCGAACATCATACGCAATTCGCTGTCGCGTACTTCGTTCTCGGTAAACATTTCGGTCATCTTGGGTGCGAGGGTATATTCCGATTTTAAAAGCGGGGCAATGTCGTTAACTATTTTGTGCTTTACCTGTTCGCGTCGTATCAGGTCAATAGCCTTGTTTTTTGCTGTGCGGTAAAGCCATGCTTGTGGGTTTTGAGGCATTTTGCCAAACCGCCAGGTTTCCAGTGCGCGTATAAGGGTATCCTGCACTATGTCTTCGGCCTGTTCAATATTACTGAAGCCAAATACACGTGTTAAAACGGCGACCATCTTCCCCGATTCGTGCCGGAAAAGATGGTCGACCAGTTTGTTTACTTCTTTGTCGTTAGGTTCTGACAAGGTTACATTTCAGTTTTCTGATCAAGCAAAGATAGCTTAGTAGAAAAACTGTTCTGAAATTATCTCGCCATCTTTTACTCCAAAAACGCATATTTCCTCTAGTACCATTCTTCCTTGTCCTTTCATGGTTGCATCTAATTTGCAGGTAATGCTGAAATAATTGCCGCCAAAAATCGGGTCAGAAAAATAAACACTGTGCTGTTGTTCGATCATTGAAGCAAAGCCTTTTCCCTTTTCCAATACTGCAGTTTTGTCTTTAGCAAATGGCATTGGTGCATGTGCGGGTTCAGTGCTGGTTACATCTTCCGAAAAAAGTTCTTGTTGTGCCTCCAGTATTTGTCCTTTGCGACACATTTCAATCAGCCTGTTGGCTACTTCTTTCACCGTCATTGTTTTTTGTGTTGTTGTCATGATTCTTAATATTAATGTTGTTATTAAATTTTACATTTCCATTTTCTGAATCGGGCGAACCTCTACATTGCCATCTTCAGCAAAAATAGGGCATCCTTTAGAAAATTCAACAGCTTCGTTAATGTCCTTTGCATTAACAATAAGGTAGCCGCCAACCATTTCTTTTACTTCTGCAAAAGGGCCATCGGTTACTACTTTTTTGGTGCCGGTAACTACTTTGCCGGTAGGCTGTAGTGGGTCTGCTCCAACCATAATTCCTTTTTTAGCAAGGTCGCCCATCCAGGCTGCCCAAGCTTGCATGTTTTTTGCTGCTGCTTCTGAATCTGCTGCGTTGTGAGCGTGATTTACGCCACCTCTGAATAAATACATGAATTTTTCCATGATGTTTTTTTTGTTTTTATTGATTATTAATTGAATTTATTGTGATATTACATTTTTTGAAGTAGACGTACCTCAACACTTCCGTTTGAGTCTAAAATAGGGCAGGCCTTAGCCAGTTCAACCGCTTCGTTAATATCCTTAGCCAGCACAATAGTGTAGCCACCTATAATTTCTTTGGCTTCCACAAAAGGGCCATCGGTAACAGTTTTGTTTGTGCCGCTTACCTGCTTGCCTGTACGTTGCAGCGGTTCACCACCTACATGCTGGCCTTTAGCAGCAAGGCCGCCGATCCAGCTCATCATTTTTTGTACAAGGGCCTGTAATGCTTCCGGAGACTGGCCGGGTTTATGTTCGTCTCCGCCTCTGAATAGTAATATGAATTTTTCCATGATAGGGTTTGTTTTAAATTGTTAGTTAATGTGTTTATACTTCAATAACGAATGACCTTTTTTAAACCGGACATTGCGATAAAAATATTTTTTCAATGTAGTTCTTTTCGCAATACATTATAGTAACGAACCAATTGGCTTAAACCGGACAAGCCAGACGAAAATAAGTTGAATATAATACCTGAGGGTTAAGTTGGCGTTAACTCTTATGCTTGAAATAGACCTCGTTAATAAGGAATAACTCACTCAATACTAATATGTTAAGCGCCCCCAATAAATAATGCGGAAGCGGGAATGTAAGCAAGGCCGGTAAAATGTAAAACAGAATCCCTAATAGTAATGGCAAAAATATTCTGTAGTTAAACTTTACTTTCCTGATAAGGGAAAACCCGTAGTTAAAGAATATAATAACAAACAGAAGTATATAGAATGATTTATAAACGAAGGTCTTTAATACAAATAATAGGTCATTCTTTACAATAGATAGATATTCATTCTTTATAGCGCTTATATACTCAGGCGTCATATTATAAAGATTAGGGTTGTATTGCTTTGCCTTATTGAATGCTACCGTATCTCTCCATAAAATACCATACTTGTTATCTACAATGCCTAGCCCTAGGTATATATTGTGCCATGTTATATGGCCCGACATTTTGCTGCTCGGCAGGCAATTGCCATTGGCCTCTATCCATTTATCGCGTTGGCTTATCTCATGATTGAAATACATTTTGCATAGGGGCAGAGTAGATAGTAATACTCCTATGAAGATAAGCTTACGAAGAATTGAAGTGTTTTTTTGCAATGCAATAAAGGCTATTACAATAAGTATAACGCCCATGCCAGAATACAGCCTGAACTGATTGGCAATACCTGCTAACAGCCCGGTTGCTAATAAAGCAAGGATCAGATAAATGGTTTTAATATCGCCTTCGCTGTGTTTTTTCCATAGCCAGTATAGCAAGGGTATTAAAGATGTAATGAAGTATGCAAAGATGTAGTTGTCTAATATAAAAAGAGAGGCAAAAGCAAACACTGCCATATAGAAGTAGGCAAATAGCTTGATGTAAGTATTCTCAAATAGCAAGCTTATGCCTATTACCGATAGACAATAACTGATAAAGACAATAGTGCAAAACAGGTAGAGGTATGCCAAATAGGTATCTGAATGAAACAGGTGCATTATCAATGGCACGAAATAGTAAATACCCATATCATCGCCCAGGTTTTCAACAGGATAGTAATTGGGTACTTCATTTCTATAAGATAGAAGGTGTTGATGCGAAAGTTCAAGCCCCTTATAACATTCCTGTATAAAAGGTATTCGGTAACCGGCATTAAACAAATGGATATGATCGTTTGTTATACCCTTACTAAACAGTATATAAGCCGACAAGAAGACTAAAAAGAATAATAATATAGCCTTTAGGGAAGAGGGAAGCTTCATCGATTGAGTATCACAAATAATTCATTAAAAGTATATTAAATGCGAAACTTTGCAAGTATGCATTGTTTTTTAGTGATGGATTTCATAGATTTGTATGTATGAGGCGATTAAGTATACCACTACTTCTTATTTCGATTATTTGCTTTTGCTCATTTATAATTGCAGTTAAGCAACCTGTTAATGCAGGTATTATAAACCCGCAGGGGATGACTGTTCAATCGCGATTTAATACCCCTACAGGATTCACACGTAAGCAAGCAGATTCTACTTCATTTGCTGCATATCTGCGTAATGTTCCGTTGAAGCCGGTTGGCACTAAAGTAAAATACTTTAATGGTTATGATAAGTCGGAGGATGTGTATGAGGCTGTTGTAAATATGGATTTGGAAAATAAAGACTTGCAACAGTGTGCCGATGCTATTATGAGATTAAGGGCTGAGTATTTTTATGCGCAAAAACAGTTCGATAAAATTTCATTCAACTTTACCAATGGCTTTAAAGCTGATTATTCTGAGTGGATGAAAGGCAATAGGATTGTAGTAAATGGCAATAAGGTTTCATGGGTGAAATCTGCTGAATCTGCAAATACATATAAAATTTTCAGGAGCTATATGGATATGGTTTTTGCTTATGCAGGTACATTATCGCTTTCGAAAAGCCTTAAGCATAAAGATATTAAGAACATTGCTATTGGCGATGTTTTTATACATGGTGGTTCTCCCGGGCATGCAGAGATTGTTATTGACGTAGCCGAAAATTCGAGTGGAGGAAAAGTGTTTTTGCTTGCACAGGGTTATATGCCTGCACAGGATACCCAGATATTGAAGAACTATAATAATTCTGACTTAAGTCCATGGTATTGTGTTGCAGCTATATCGAATGAATTAGCTACTCCACAATGGACTTTCAGTTCAACTGAATTGATGGGTTGGGAGTAAATGATACTCCATGTGGCTTTTACAAAGAGTCAATGAGTGTTTCTTTTCGTCGGCTCATAGTAAAGAGCTACTGCACCACTATCCAATGGTTTTGTTTTTAAGAGTTTAAGATCAACTCTTTCTCTCATGTTTTTAAATAAAGGTAATCCGCTTCCTGAAATAACCGGATGAACCACAAGCCAATATTCATCAATTAAACTCATTTGCGTTAAGGCTACTATTAAACTTGGACTGCCCACTAAAATGTTTTTACCCGCTTGCTGCTTGAGTTTTAAAATGTCTTCTTTAATGATATACTTTTTCAATTCCGTATTTTTCCAATCAATATGTTTAAGCGTGCGTGAAAAAACGATCTTTGAAATATTGTCTACTAATGCTGCAAATTCATCTTCCGGTTTGTTACCGGTAGGGCTTTTTAGTATCGCCGGCCAGTAACTCTCCATTAGTTGATACGTTGTCCTTCCCCATAAAATAGTATCTGCGGTAAGTAATATCTCATTAAAGTGTTGATGTGTTTCATCGTCTGCAATCATTGCGTTGTGGTCGCAAAAGCCGTCCAATGTCATATTTATTCCTGCAATTAGTTTTCTCATGTTTTATTTCTAATTGTTATTCTTCTTAGATTTTTTTGGCAGATTAACAGCCTCAAGCTCCCATAGTACCTGTCTTCACTTTTCCGGCCCGCCTGTAATTGACAAAAATCACACCATTGGGTGTAACTGTACTCTCTGTTAATGTAAATGCTGCCGGAATAGTGCCCTTGTCAAACAATTTTTTCCCTTTTCCAAGAGTCACCGGGTAAATTTTGAGCCAAAGTTCGTCTACCAGGTCATTCTTAAGGAGCAACTGCGTTAACTCACCGCTGCCCCAAACTTTAATTTCAGAGCCTTTTGAGTTCCTTAGTTTTTTTATATCTGCCAGGCTTTTTAGGAAAACAGAGTTTTTCCAATCAGACTTTTTCATGGTCTTTGACAGGACATATTTTTTGACATCATTGATACCGGGCCAATAATCCGCATGTTCAGGCCAGTAGCCGGCAAAGATCTCAAATGTTTTTCTGCCCAAAAGCATATCTGCTGGTTTCATCTGCTTTTGCATGATCTTACCACCAACTTCACCACCATACGGAGCACTCCAACCACCATATTTGAATCCGCCTGATGTGTCTTCCCCAGGCCCACCGGGTGCTTGCATTACACCGTCTAATGTTATAAATGTTAGGACAATTATTTTTCTCATGATGTTTAGTTATAGCTTTAGTGGCACTAAGATAATATTCAATATGTTCCTTTATTTAAGATTTTAGTCGAACGCATAAAAATTTCATATAATGAACCATAATAAATTGGCAAAGTATGATCGATATGACGACCGAAGGCGGAGAGTGGGGGATTACCTGCGGTGATCTCTTTTAGGTGGCTTAAATAAAAAAGCAACCTATCGGTTTTTGTCTTTTATTCGTTTCATTTCGAAAACAAGTTTTCTTCTTTCTCTCATAAAAGACAAACCCCACAAATGTGGGGTTGCTTTTTTATTTGCGGAGAGTGGGGGATTCGAACCCTCGGGACCCTTTCGAGTACACACGCTTTCCAGGCGTGCTCCTTAAGCCACTCGGACAACTCTCCTTGAGCAATTTGAGGGCGTAAAGATATGAGATTAACGGTCTTATTGATTAAGTGCTATTCTATAACAGTTACTTTGCCTAAAAACTTATGCTTTGTTTGATCAATACAGTTGGTTACTTGTATTAAATAAAGATAAGTATCTTCCTGTACAGGTGTCGAACCTCCCTGTACAGTTCCATCCCAACCGTGGTTTATATCCTTTGTGTAATACAACAACATGCCCCAACGGTCATAAATCGACATGCTAAAGTCGCAAATAAAATCGCCTTTGGGCTCAAATGTTCCATTTATTTTGTCCCCGTTTGGCGTAAATGCATTGGGTATATAAATAGTAAAGAAGGGCGCTATATTCATGCACTCGGTTACTGAATTAACGCAGCCGTGAATATTGGTTACTGTAAGTTCCGGACAGAAATTGCCTGCATCATGATAAAGGTAACTTGGGTTATTTATAGTTGTAATTGAATCGTAAGGTAATTCATTGAATTGCCATAGGTTTTTCTGTATTCCGTAGGCATCGGTACTCTCATTGTTAAAATAAATCAGCAAATCTGCTGTGGTTGTTGGTGTTGGGCCGTATGTAAAAGCTGCTATAGGATGACTATAGGAAGTTATCATATTTGGCATTGTTAGTGTGGCCGAGCATCCTATACTTGAGGTAATTGTTAACCCGACCGTAAACGAGCCTGCACTGTCATAACATGTTTTACCCGGATTAATAGATGAACTGTCGCCATTGCCAAATGTCCATACTAATGATGCAATAGTTCCGTCTGTAACTATGCTTTTATTGGTAAAGGTTACGCACAGTGGAGTACAGCCACTTAGCGAATCTGCTTTAAACTTGACTAGCGGTAAAGGGATAATAATAACTTTTACCTTTCCTGTATCGGGTGGTGTGTTGCAGCCATCAGTTAATATAACAGTATAAGTAGTATCGCTAGTGGGCGATGCAGTCACTGATGGCCCCGACATATTTCCCGGTTGCCAGGTATAGGTATACGTTCCGTCTCCGCCACTTCCTGTGGCTTTAAGGGTGGCGGTACTACCGGGGCAAATTGTATCGGGGCTTATGGTTACTATAGTTAATGGCGGATTTACCTTAACAACAATAGTATCCGGTGCTCCTTTACATTTATTCGAGTCGAGGGTTGATTTAACTATGTAGGTTGTTGTAATAGTGGGATTAATAATAATGCTTGAAGTAGTAGCGCCTGTGCTCCATAAATAAGTATATGGCGGTGTTCCGCCGGTCGATGTTGCAAAGGCTGTATCTTTTTGCCCGATGCATATAGTTGCAGCGCTTGCTGAAGTTTTAACCAATGCAGGTTGTGTTATAGTTGCTGTAATGGTGGTAATGCAACCATTGGAATCTGTAACAGTTGCATTATATACTCCGGCAAATAGGCCTGTTGCTATGGTTGTTGTTTGGGCTGGTGTCGAATTCCATGAATATGTGTAGGGTAATATACCACCTGATACAAGTATTGCAGCGCTGCCAATACTGTCTCCATTGCATATTTCATTTGCAAGTATTGTAATGGAATCTTTTATTTGTGTTGGTTGGGTTAATGTTACGCTGGTTGTATCAGCACAGCCATTTGTGTCTTTTATAATTACTGTGTATGCGCCTGCAGTAGCAGCAATGGCTGAACTTGTAGCTCCATTATTCCAGAGGTAGTAGTAAGGAGCGGTTCCTCCTGATGTACCCTGTGTTGTAATGTTTCCGGTGCTATCGTAACAAAGTGGATTTGTTCCCTTAGCCATAGCTATTAATTTTGCAGGTTCTGTTATTGTTGCACTGGCACTATCAATACAGCCTTGTGCATCGATAATAATAACTTTATAAAAACCTATCGTATCGCGTATTGCTGATGTTGTTGAGCCTGTACTCCATAAGTAGTGGTATGGCGGCGATCCGCCTGTTGTACCCATTTGTATTGTGCCGCTATCGCCAAAGCATGGCGCGTTTGCGATAATAAAACCGGGAACAATTGCCGGCAACTCGGCTACAGTTAAAGTGTCTGAAGCGGTACACCCATCTGCATTTGTGGTAACCAATGTATAGGTGCCTGCATTTTTAACGGCAATTGATTGGTTGCTACTGTTACCAGGATACCATTCATAAAGGGCTTGGCCATTATTGCCTGTAAGAACAACGGAATCGCCGGTACAATATATTACTAATGGTGAAGCGGTAATACCTGCCACCGGACTTGAAATGGAAATTGTAATGTTGCAAATAGTAATTATACCGCAGCTTGATATTTCACAACTATAGGTGCCCGGATTACTGGCATATTTTATGCTATCACTTCCGCTGAATGGCGCTTGCCATTGAATTGTGCTTCCGGCAGATGCTACAACAACCAGTTGTGCCGAATCGCCCGGGCAAATAATTACGCTACTTGTAGCGAGGAATGGGGTGGAGTAGGAAAGAATATTTGCAGTGTTCGATAATACGGGAACACAATAATTAGTGTCTGTCAACACACAATAATAAGCACCTGCCGTTGTAACGTATAAATTTGAATCTGTCCCTAATGTACCTGTTGCTCCCTGCCATTGAAAGGCCCCGGTCCCTGAACATGTCAGTAATACCGAATCGCCAGGGCAGATTGTAGTATTGTTTGCACTTACATTAACCGTAGGTGCAGTTTTTAATGAGACACTGGTACTGGCTCCGGCAGATGCCGAGCACCCATATTGGTTGGTGACGGACGATTGAATACTATAGCTGCCTATGCCTGCCCATATGCTGTCTTGAGTACTGCCGGTCGACCAAACGAAATTTATTCCTGAAGCAATAAGTAATACTGAATCGCCCGGGCATATTTGTGAAATACCTTTTATGCTTAAGCTACTATCAATAGGTATAGGGTATATTCTTACAAATATTGAATCGGTAACAACGTAAACATCAGAATCGCAAAGGTTCTTTCGCTTAATAGTATCTATAATGGTGTACCAGCCTGAATCTTTAGGCGTAAAAGAATTTGAAGAAGGACAATTTGTAGTCGGGCTGAATGTTACACTATCATTAGGGGTTACTGACCAGGTATTTTTAATGTAAGTTGAACCTGGAGGAATACATAGTGTTTGAATCACTCCGGGATTTGATATTGAATCGTAAGCAAACATAGTAAAGGAACTTCCTTTGCAAAATGCAATGGAATCATGTTTACACCCAAGGCAAGTCAAAGCGGGTTTAATAATTGGTAATGAGTCTTCGATGGTTACGTTAACACATACGGAGTTTTTACACCCCAACGTATCTGTTACATGAAAACAATACATTCCATTCGAGTCAACGGCATAAAAACTTGTTGAATCATTATGTGGACCGCTCGACCAGTAATAGATATTAGTTCCGAAATTGCCTCCGGTTAAGTTTACCTTTTTCTCGCATACTATAATTGGTTGGGGATTTTGTGAGTTTATGTTTATTCCCAGATTATCTGTAATAGTAGGTATTGGAGGCCCGGGGTGTATAATGACATAAATACTATCATGGCTCTGAAAACAGCCATCTGCCGAAGTTTGAATAACCGAATACCAACCGGTGCTGGATACAGTAATTGCCTGTGATGCGCCTCCGTTCGACCATTTATAAGTATAATCTGGTCCTGCAACTGCGCAGGTTTTTGGAATTGCATTTATTGTGCCCGATACGCAAAATTGTACAGTGTCGGGGCATGTGGTATCAATACATACGCCTACAACCGGCCTTGTGCATCCACCTCCGCTACGAATATAAAAATCATAAGGCTGTCTGGTAAGGTCGATAGGTTTTGCAATAAAAATATCACTACTGCCTTGAGTTAAAAGATATTCAAAGCTGCCATAGTTGTTATCGGCACAATAGGCAGAATTGCATGTTGCAGGGTAATAATCATAACCAATAAAGCTCGGATCGCTCGTGAAAATTATATCCTGGTTAAAGCTTCCGGCAGTATAAATATCTCCAGCCGGATCTACCGAAATACCATAACCCAGGTCATCTCTATGGCCTCCTATCTGCCTGCTGAATTGCCATGCTCCGGTTGTTGTAGCATACTCTGCTACAAAAATATCCCAGTAGCCAACTGTATTAAATGTACCCTGGCCATACTGGTCAGCATAACTGTTAAAGCGGCAATCGAAATTGCCGATAATATATGGATTGCCGGCACCATCTAATGATATGGCATTGGCTGAAACTGAACTTGAAGAGCCATCGGAGACATCCCACAGTAAATTTCCATTCTTATTATATTTTGCAACAAAAATGCGGTTGTTATACTTATTGGTAAGTGTAACAGTGGGTGATGCAAAAAAGCTCAGTGTTCCGGTAAAATTTCCGGTTAAATAAATATTTGAATTGTTGTCAACCGCTATACCATTGGCAATATTCAAAGTGCCACCGCCTGCAAATGTAAACCACTGTTCCAGCCCGGCGCTGTTGTATTTTATTAAAAAAATTGCGTTATAAAGATTTGTTGCATGTACATTATTAAAGGTAACCGTATCGGTAAATTGCCCGGTTACATATACATTTCCTGCTGGGTCGCATCCAACACCCAGGCCCTTATCAGTATGCGGGCCAGAACCCATTTGTGCCCATAAAAAATTTCCATTCCCGTCAAGCTTGGTGGTGAATATATTTATATTGCTGTTTGTACTGGTTAGTGTTAATGGGCCAAACTTGGCGGTTCCTGCAAACTCGCCTGTAACTAAAACATTTCCAGCATTATCTACCGTAATAGCGTTACCTATATCGGCTAAAGGGCCACCTGCAGTTGCTACCCATAAAAAATTTCCATTGTTATCGTACTTGGCAATAAAGACGTCCTGTGATCCGGTTGAGATAATTGTTTTAACACCAAATGTTGCTGCACCGTAATAGAACCCTGTAATATAGCTATTGCCTGCCGCATCGGCTTTTATAGCCAACCCTCTGCAAGAGCCTGCTCCTCCGGCTTGTACAGCCCATAAAAAATTTCCATTGTTATCAGTTTTTGTAACGAAAATATCTGAAACCCCTAAAGTTGTTAATGATAATGAGCCAAAAGAAGCTGTGCCTGAAAAATATCCTGTAGTATAGGTATTTCCACCTGCATCAGATGAAATGCTGTATGCCTCATCAATGGTTGAACCACCTGCATCTTGCACCCAATAAGTCTGCCCAATTAATGTATATGGAAATAATAAAAGCAGCCAGAACCATAACCTGGATAAATAAAAATGTTTTGAGTAGTTATGATTCATCGATAAAGGGTAATACCACTATTCCGACGAATTTACTGATTATTTATGGATTTCCGCTTTTCAGACCTGATATAGAGGGCTTTTTTACAATACAGAACCCCTCTCTATTTTGTAGAGAAGGGTTCGCTATGAGTAGTATTACTTAGCCTATTTTGCCATCCCTTTTACTACCAGTGCCTTGGTTTTGAGCGACAATGGTAATCTCAGTGCACAGTTTACATAACAGAGTTATGTCGTATGCTTCATCATAGTTACTAATGTTGAACAAGTATGCAACATAGTTTTTGCTGCCAATTTCAGGGATAAAGGCCATGTAGCTGCCTTTTTGCAGGCCTTTAAATTCAACTAGTCCCATTTTGTCGGTTATGGCAAACTGTACCAGGCTCGAGTCTTTTGCATTCAGTAATTCAACAAATGTTTCTGATAAAGGCTTTTGTTTCGGATTAACTATTCTGAGGTCGGCCTTGCCGTTCGATTGCGCTTTTGCCGATAAGCAAAAGCTAAAGAGAATAACAGATAGTAGAATTATGTTTTTCATAGTGTTTGGTTTTTATTAATCATCAAATTATCAAATCATCAAATTGTTTTAATTGTTCTTTGTGCTATCTGCTACTAAGCCTTGCTGGCTCATCATCCACTTATGTCCACCTAAGTGCTTATGTTGGTGGTGCACGGTTGAGCAGATAATATGGTCGATACCTATAGGCATGTCAATGGCTTTGTTCAATGGTATTTCAAGTACTCCTTCCAGCTTCTGAGTTCTCCATGGTGCGCCATCGCTAATTTGGTAATAGGGCGAAAGTTGTAAGCTCGAATCGCGTTGCGTGAACGAATACTCGATGCTGTTTGCCGCATCTTTAGCTTCTTCGGCATTGGTGCCACGTGCCCATTTGTTTAATACAAAATGGAAATTGCTATCGGGGCTTGTAACAATGCAAAGTGAAGGGTTGCCTCGGAACAGGTCATTATCGGATACATAAAAATTCAAGGAATCAATACGTACGGATACATCTTCATCGTCGTTGCGGTCGGGCATTTTAAGGTATAGTGTATTTGAATGCGATGGCAGGGTGAATTTTGCCTCGTCGGTTGTGTGTCCATTTATTGAGAAATGCTTTGCAGCAAACATAGTACCTCCAAGTAATATAATCAGGCCTGCGAACCACACAAAAAACAGCGACATGTTTATCCAACGCGGACTTTGACGAACACCCATTATGGCTCTGCCAAAACGTAGTATTAAGGCAATAAGCGGCACACCTAAAAAGAGAAAGAAGCCAACTAGAAGCATCATCTTTTCTCTGCCATGTATAGCCAGCATAGTAAACAGGCTGTGCACTGAATAGGCCATCATGTGGCCATCGTGAGTTTGTATGTGTACCACGTTCATGCCTGTCCACAATGAAGCAACAAGTGCAATGAACATGCAGGAGAATATTATTACGAGTATTATTCCAATAAAAGTCACAATACCTTTAACTATCCCTCCTACAAGGCCACCAATGCCATGACCCAACGAAGAGAAAAAGTCACCAACATTCTTTTCGAACTGCTGAGTACGCGAACGTGTTTTCCAGTTCTTCATATCATCACCAAAATCTTTGGCTTTCTTTTTGAAGTCCTGCATATCCTCTTCAATGATCTTGCGTATGTTGTTTATATCTACCGGCTGGCCGCGCATTTCAAGCTTTTCGGCAGCGGTGCGTGCTTTAGGAATAATAATAAGCAACAGTATATAAAGCAACATGCTGAATCCACCCAGGAAGAAGGATAACCCAAAACCAAGGCGTATCCATATAGGGTCTATTCCGAAATGGTAAGCTATACCCGAGCACACACCGCCCAATACCTTATCATCAGGGTCACGGAATATGCGCCTCTGGCCATATTGGTAGCGGCCTTTTTCAGATGTGTTTATTGGTTCTTCTTTTTTTGCATCGGAAGTTCCGGTGGCAAATTCCTGCGGATCGCCCATAATGCCAATTACTTCCTGTACTTCGGTAATGGTAATTACCTGTTTAAAGTCGTTCACCTTCGGCTGAAGCAGTTCTGCTATACGCGCCTCTATATCAGCCATAATTTCGCTTTGCCCTTCAGAACCCTGCATCGAATTGCTGATGGCAGTAAGGTAGTCTGATAGTTTTTGGTGGGCATCTTCCTCAATATGGAAAACTATACCGCCAAGGCTTATGTTTATTGTCTTTTTCATGGTTGTTGGTTATAGGGTGTTAGGTGAATATTGTTTTGCAATTTGGTTTACCGAGTCTACCAGTTCCTGCCACGATGTATGCAGTCCGTTTAAAAACTCTTTCCCGGCTGGTGTAAGCTTGTAGTACTTACGTGGCGGCCCCGAAGTAGATTCTTTCCATTCGTAACCTAATTGGCCTTCGTTTTTTAAACGCATTAAAAGAGGGTAGAGGGTTCCTTCTACAACAATGAGCTTTGCATTTTTCATGGCTTCTATTATCTCCGATGGGTAAGCATCTTTTTCGGATAATATGCAGAGTATGCAAAACTCGAGAACTCCCTTTCTCATTTGCGCTTTTGTGTTTTCTATTTCCATAGGAGTATATTTTAGTATTTGACATTGCAAAGATATGTGGATATTTTAATACTATGCAATACATAGTACTAAAATAAATTGTAATTCATTGATAATCAAACAATAAATTTTTATTAAAAGAAGCTATTAATGAAATTCGAATCGAATCGCCTCAGAGATTAAATGATAAAAAGACAAGAAATTAAAGAAAAAATAGCCACAGATTCGCAGATTATTTATGATTTAAATAGAATGTCTTTTAAAATCTTGTCATTAACAATAAGAAGAAAGTAATCTGTGAATCTGTGGCAGGCTGTTGTGAATTAGTGGCAATGTTTTCAAAAAAAAATAGGCCGGAGTAGAAAAGTTCGTTTTCTGGGTCTCCGGCCATTCTTGCTCTTCCACCACTCAAAGAAGAGCATTATTTAATGCTGTAAAAGCTATCAGATTAACATTCTAAAACAAAGCTATGAATTATTTTAATACAAAAAAAGAGCTAAGTGTTAAAATAACCTAAAACGTTATTTTGTAGGAACCTATGGGAAAAAAACCTAATTGATAATCAGTTTCTAGCGAGTTAGTATTAGGATTATAAACTTGCTGGTAAATATTTTTTTGGTTGAATATATTTTGTGCTTCAAATGACCATTCCTGAGTTACTTTTTTACCATTGTGCTTAAATCCTACTTTAAAATCGACGCGCGAATAGGCCGGGTACTGGTTTGCATAAGCATTTGAGTAATCATAAATGGGTATATGCTCAATCTCACTTGCATTTGCATCTAATGACACGTAGCGTTTGCCGCCTGCATAGTTTATTTTAGCGCTTACAGATATGGCATTGCGTTTAGAGTGGCCCAAATTAATATCGCCTCCGCTCAATGCATTGAATGTATAGTTGCCGTTAAATGCTGTGTTCCTTTCAATACCATCGCTGCCTTTGTATTTCGATTCGTACAACGAAGCCGTAAGCAATACGTAATATGTTTTATTAAAGAATTTTTCAATCGTTAATTCAGCGCCGTAGTTTTGGCCTGTGCCATTATTTACAAGGCTGTCGTAGGGTGCATCGTAGTATGATGCACCTATGTTCAGCGTAGAGTAGGAGCTTGGTTTTGTCTCTACCGGAATGTTGTATAATTGCTGATAATAGGTTTCAACCTTCATGCGCCAGCCCGGCAAAAAGGCGTAATCGTAGGCAAGTACAATATGGGCGCTCTTTTCAAAGCCAAGGCCTTTATTGGTTAAAGCATAATCGCCATTGCTTAACTGGCTTTGATAATAGTAAACGCTAATAGGTAATATTTCGCTGTGCAAGCCGGTTGCAAGTGCAATAGACTGTTTGGGTGCAAAGTTCCATCGTATACCAACTCGCGGTTCAAAAGCCTGGCTGTTTTTATTTATCAAAAAGTCCTGGTAGTGTATGCCTGCATTTAACACCACATTATCGGTGAATTTATGTTGCCACTCTAAATAAGTCTGTATAAGTGTGTTGGTTGCTTTAAACTTGCTGCCAAACTTGTAAACACTATCTATTAAAGCGCTATCCATGTAATTCGAATTGTATATATCTGCCATTAAGCCCAGCTTCAACGTATTCTTCGGATTGATTTTTTTATTGATGATGTATGAAAGGGATGAAACAATATCTACATTGTCTTCGCCGTAAGTAATTTTTTGCGTGTTGTTGTAATTAGTATCTATCTTAATCGTGTTCTGAATACCCGATACAGCATAGGATATGGTTTGCGATGTGTTTTCATTAAAGAACAGTTTGTATGAAATACCAACTGCACCCATGTTCGAGTTGAAGTAAGTGTCTTCGTTAAAAGGGGTAAGGTTAAATGAATTTTTACCCTGGTCTTTAGCCAATACATCAGCAAAGCTAGGGCCGCCAAGGCCGAATATAGATATGGTTCCGTATTTAATGCCCATAGGTATATTCACTTTAAACGACAGATCCTGGTATTGCGGAATTTCGGCATAACCAAAATTAATGCCTAGTAAATTAAATACAGCAAGGGTTGAATAGCGGTAATCGACAATATAGGAGGCTGCAGAATTTTTAGAGAATGGCCCTTCAGCTTCCAGCTCAGCGCCATTAAAGCCAAATTGGCCTGTAAACTCACTCCTTTCGCTATTGCCATTGCGTAGCTTTAAGTCGAATACACCTGCCATGGCATTGCCATATTCAGCAGGGAATGCGCCGGTCATGAAATCACTCTGGTCGAGCAGGTTGTTGTTCAATATGCTTACTGGCCCGCCTGTAGAGCCTTGTGTGCCGAAGTGATTAGGGTTAGGAATATTCACTCCGTCTAGCCTCCACAACAGGCCCAATGGCGAATTGCCGCGTATTACAATATCGTTGCGGGTATCATTTGCAGCACCAACACCTGCAAAGTTTGTCGCCATGCGCGATGGATCAAATAATGCACCGGCATAGCGACTGGCATCATCGGGAGAAAATTGTCGGGCACTCACCGTACTCATTTCGTTCAAAGGGTTTTGTTTGTCTTTTCCGGCAGAAGAGTGTATCACTACTTCTTTCAGCGAATCAACATACTCTTCCATACTCACGTTCACGCTGCCTTCTTTGCCAATGTCTAAAACAATATTGTTAAGCATAACGGGCTTATAGCCCATAAACGAAAAACCAAGGCTAACGTGCCCTATGGGCACATGGGTTAAAACAAACCTTCCATCGCCATCGGTAGATGTGCCTATTATTGAATCGGAGTTAAGTACCTGCACTGTAACGCCCGGTAATGGCGATTGTGATTGGCCATCGGTAACAACACCGTGTATTTTTTGAAAGCCGTTTTGCGCTGAAACAATAAGAGAGAGGAGTAGGGCAAGAGTTGTTAATACGGTAGCTTTCCTCATAATAGTAGATTGCTGCAAATGTATAGTAGAATTATGAAGTAGGACGGAAGAGATTTGAGATTACTTTATTTGTTTTTTACCACACTTGTCGGTCTGAGCCTGTCGAAGACTTTATTAATTCATTTTCACGCAAAGAGCGCAAAGCTAAAAACACGCAAAGTTCGCAAAGCTTTTACTCATAACTTATGGCTCATAATTCATAACTCCTAATTAATGTACTTTTGTGTAATGATGAATGCAGCAGAACAATTTCAAGCTTTATTTACATTGCACGGACTTGCAAGCCTGTTGGTGCTTGCAGTGCTTGAATTGGTATTGGGTATTGATAACATAATATTCATTTCGTTGGTTATTGCCAAATTGCCTGAACGGAACAGATTAGCTGCAAGGACTATCGGTTTAACACTTGCCCTGGTTATGCGCCTTATTATGCTTTTCGGGCTGGTATGGTTAGCACGAAGTACCAATACCCTTTGGAGTTTTTCGGGTTTCGACCTTTCAGTAAGAGATGTTTTGTTTTTTGTTGGCGGTGGCTACCTGGCATGGAGTACCATGACTGAATTGCGGGAACACCTTAAGGGCGGCGTGAGTGATAAACCTGCAGCCAAAACAGCATTGAAGTTCCGCAATGCTATAGCGCAAATTGTAATGGTTGATGTGCTTTTTTCATTCGATTCGATATTTACAGCAATAGGCTTATTGCAAAACTTTGTGATAATGGCTCTGGCTATTGTTATAGGTATGGTGTTTATGCTGTGGTTATCGGGCAAAATAAGTAGCTTTATAAATAAATACCCTTCTATAAAAATACTTGCACTTAGCTTTATTATTATGGTAGGCTTATTACTCGTATTCTCTGCCTTCCATATTGAGCTACCAAAGAAGTACATTTACATAGTATTCTTTGCAGTATTTTTAGTGGAGTTTGTTCGTATTCAGGTGAAGAAGAAAAAGTAGAAGCCCACCTAAATCCTCCCAAAGGGAGGACTTAAAGCCACTAACGTCAATGAGAGTTCCCTTTTACAAGGGCTAATTTAGAGAGAAACGAATTAGCAGGTTATAAGATACTCTTACAGGTTGGCCATTTTGAATACCCGCTGACCATTTAGGCATGGCGGATATAACTCGAACAGCTTCATTATCAAGCCTCCGGCCATGAGGAATGCCCTTTAAGATTTTTATGTTAGTAATAGAACCATCCATTTCAACAATGAAATTAACATAAACTGTGCCTTGTATCGTTTCATTCTTTTCCGAATCAGGGTACTGAAGGTTCTCTGATAGATATTTATTTAGATCGCCTGAAAAAGCAGGCATTTTTTCGACTAAAGTATAAATCTGGTTTGGGTTAGAAGTAGGACGAACTTCGGTTGTTGTAGGCACAAGTACAGTGTCCTTTTTTGCTTTTATAGTACTGGTTGAACTTGCCTGTGCAAAGGCGGTAATATTGTAAATGAGGATTGCCTGTAGGCACAAAAAATATTTGAAGTGGTTGGTCATGTGACAAAGTTATTTTAATTCTTGTAAATTGAAATTAACTATGTTTTAATATAGAGTCCTCCCTTTGGGAGGATAAAGGTGGGCCAATAAGAAACCCCCGGTGGCAAAACCGGGGGCCTTCAACATATGACAGCAAAACCTAAATTTCGCAATCACAATACTTTAATTCTTTTGGGGCGGCAAACTTATACGAAAAAAGGCTCTTTTGATAGGTTTTTTTGAGGCTAAATTTTAAGTGGCTTAGTATCAGGCTATTTAATGATTAACAAGCAGAGCGCTTATAATACCTAATAATTAAGATTAATTATAATTAATATCTGATTATCAGATATATAAGTGTTATAAGCGCTCTATTTGCATTAAGCCCCAAAAGCATAGTATGCCCTGGTGCCATTCGGGTAAATACCCTCAACCAAAATACCGCCCGTTTTGTTCTTCAATATCTTCTCAATATCGGTTGCACTGCTTACGGACTGATGGTCGACCTTGGTAATGATAAAGCCTTCCTGTATACCAATCTGTCTGAGCTTACCTTGTTGCAGTTCCACCACCTTAACGCCGTTATTGAGTCCTAGTTTTTGAAGTTCTTCTTTGCTGGCTTCCGAGAAGGATGCTCCCAGCGCATTTAGTGAGGTAGGGCTTTCTGCTGCTGCTACCTTATTGGTATTGCCATCAACATTACGAAGCAATACAGGTATTTCAACTGATTTGTTATCGCGTATTACACTTATATTCACTTTATCACCAGGCCTCATACGGGCAATTTGCTCTTCAAGGCTAGCCACATCGTTCACATCCTGGTCGCCAACCTTCATAATCACATCGCCTTCCTTAATACCTGCATTTTCTGCTGCACCATTAGGAGTAAGTGCATCAACATAAATACCACTGGTGCTACTTAAGCCGGCAGTTTTGGCTATGTCAGCATCAACGGTGCGTATTGTTACACCTAAAAAGGCACGTTGTACAGTACCGTATTGTAATAGATCGGCTACTACCTTGCGGACAAGGTTTACCGGAATAGCAAACGAATAACCGGTATAAGAACCTGTGTTAGATGCAATGGCAGAGTTAATACCGACCAGTTGGCCGTCGGTATTTACCAAAGCACCACCGCTGTTACCCGGGTTAACGGCAGCATCAGTCTGCAGGTACGATTCTATAGGGTAAATATTCTTTGAAGGATTATTAGGCAAAATATCAATATTGCGGCCTTTGGCGCTTATAATACCGGCTGTAACGGTAGATGTAAGGTTGTATGGGTTGCCCACTGCTAACACCCATTGGCCTACTTGTGTTTCATCTGAATTGCCATATTCTATATAAGGCAGGTTGGTGGCATCTATCTTCAATAAAGCAAGATCGGTTTCAGGGTCTTTGCCTATAACCTTGGCTGTATAGGTATGTCTGTCGCTAAGCGTAACTTCAATACTACCTGCATCTTCAATAACGTGGTTGTTGGTTACAATATATCCATCATTCGATACTACCACGCCCGAACCTGTCACCATGCCCTGTATCATATTCTGGCGTTGGTTGCCGTACATATAATCCCACATAGAGTTACCTCGTGTGTCCTGCACTTCAACCTTCGATTTGATATTTACTACAGCCGGCACCGTTTTTTGTGCTGCCGAAACAAAGTTTATTGCGCTTTCAGCAACAGGAGTAGTAAGGCCTGCAAATTTTACCGGTAAGGGGTTACGAATATTAGATTCCGCTGCCCATTTGTTCTCTTTCAGAATGTAAAAATGATCAACTCCAACTGCTGCAACTCCTCCAAGCAATGCTATAGAGAAGACTGAAATGATTTTTTTGAATGTTTTACTCATGGCGCTTTTTGTTTTATTGTTTGAATTCGTGATTACTTCGTAATTCATTACGCTTTCATATAAAGTTCATGATGCAAATATCGCTAAGAAGCCTTTAAACATTGAAATATTTAACAATAATTAACAGCGGGACTTTGCTAACTTTGCAACCGGAAATTTATTGTGTAGCTAAGTAGAATGAAAAACAAGATTGCCATATTTATTGTTGGATTACTGGCTGGTATAGCTATTGTGGTGGTATTCGATGTGGGTATTCAGAAAATACTGCAACCTGTCCGCGACTTGTATTCAAGTATCCGCAAGATCAATAGCACACAGGATAAAATATCGCAACGGCTGGATAGTATACAGGGCAAGTTGAAGGATGATAAGAAAACCGCCCCTCTTGCTTCTAAAGGCTTTTTTAAGACTCCTGTTATAGCCCCTGTTGCTGCCATAAAAGCCGACTCTATTGCTGCAAAGAAAAAGGAAGCTGATGATAGCCTGGGCAATAACATAGACTCATCTGTAGTATTTGAAGGGCGTGATAGTAACATTGTAGTAATGACGAACCAATTGGTAAGCGTAAAATCGCTTCCACTTAATACGGTTGATTCTGTAAGTAAAACCGATAAGGTGAACCGTAAATCAGATTCTGTTATTGCAGCTATGAGTGATGTGGAAGAAGAACGTGACCCGCACTTTTATCGCATAGAGTTTTGGCAATCGCCTTTGAATTTCAAGGGATATAAAATGAGCAAGGGCAAAATAATATTGTATGGTTTGAATTCAAACTCTGCTCTGCGATTGGTAAAGTGGGATGATGAGTACTACCTGATGTCGAATCAAATTGTATATAAAGTGGAGTATACCGACGATTACAAGCCATTTGAAAAGGTGATGGATAAAACAGTTTTGAAAAAGATAACCCTATGAAACTGAAGTTTTATAAATACGAGGGCACCGGTAACGATTTCGTTATTATAGATAACCGCAACGGTAAGCTAAAGGCAAACAACTACAAGCTTTGGGAGAAGTTATGCGACCGTCGTTTTGGTATTGGCGCCGATGGACTTATGTTATTACAGAATAAGAAAGGCTATGATTTCGAAATGTATTATGTGAATGCCGACGGCAAACCTACATCTATGTGTGGTAACGGCGGCAGATGCATAACTCATTTTGCAAAAAAGATGGGTGTTATAAAGGGCAACAAGGCACACTTCCTTGCTATTGATGGTGACCATGAAGCATTGATAAAAGGTGAAGTGGTTAAACTGAAAATGAAAGATGTTGATGAGGTTAAGATTAAGGTTGAGGCTAAGAAAGAACAGTTCATTCTTAATACGGGTTCTCCTCACTACGTAACTTTTGCTGAAAATGTAATGCAGTCCGATATAGTAGAGCAGGGTAGGGCAATACGCAACAGTAAAGATTTTAAAAAAGAAGGCATTAATGTGAATTTTGTTGAATTAAGAAAGAAAGATATTCCGCTGCTTCGAACTTACGAACGTGGTGTTGAGGACGAAACTTTGTCTTGCGGTACGGGCACTGTGGCAACTGCTTTGGTGTTAGCTGAGAAAGATAAATCAACCGCTAAGGACCATTGCGATTTACAGACTATGGGGGGCAAGCTTAAGGTTTGGTTCAGCAAAAGCAAAAATGGTTTTAAAGATGTGTACCTCGAAGGGCCAGTGAAAATGGTCTATTCAGGGATAATAGAAATTTAAAATAAAACATGCCACTAAAACACGAAATCACTAATAAACTACACACTAAATTTTTGGTGCGATTTTGTGGCTTTGTGTTTTAGTGGCAATAAATTAATTGATATTCAGGTGATTTTTACAGAAAATAATAGAAGCTACTCCCTCCAGGTAAATTCTCTTTCTTCTACCGAAGAATTGAATAAAGGACTATGGCTTGTTATAGCCGGTGTCAATGATATTCCACCTCACATTGCTTTAATAGATGATGGTAAATATTATTCTGTTTCGGCACGCAAGGTTAAGGTGGCTGAACCGGTAGATAAATTTCTTAAAGCTATCGGGAGGAATTCCCTACCGACTCTATTTGTCGGTATAAAGCAAGGAAACCAATCCCCCCAGATGGGGGGACTAAGGGGGGCCGAGGCGGCTTTCCAACGGTATCCTGTTCTTGGCAACGGCGACCATACCTGCCACTGGCCAATACGCGATTTTTTTGTGGAAACGTTTTCGCCTGAGTTTGCTTCAGGTGATCTTGTTTTTGAATTGCTTGCCATTGCTCAAAAGCAAGGCTTACTTACAGAATGCAAATCGCTATATGTTAAATCAAATAGCTCTGTTATTACTCTACCTAAATATACCAACGAACAGATAAAAGAAAGAATAAACTCTATTCTGAAAATAAATGAATAAGAGTAAAAACCTGTTGAAATACTTATTTGCCGGGCTGTTCCTTTCTTTCGTTATTTTTTCTGCCACCTATTGCCATACTTCCACTATCTCTTCAAAAGAATCTTTTCTGGCGAAAGTTGATAGCGCACATTTGTACCTTAACATAAACGATACCGTTAAATATGTGGGTGCACACACTTGCATGCTTTGCCACCAAAGTATCTACGATTCCTTTATGCATACCGGTATGGGCGAATCGTTTGATATTGCTACCAAAAAGAAGAGCTCTGCAAGGTTTGACTCACACGAAGTGGTATATGATAAATTCAAAGACTTCTATTACCATCCGTTCTGGAAAGATGACAGTCTTTATGTGCTGGAATACCGACTAAAAGGCCGAGATACTATATACAGACATGAGCAACAGATAAATTACATTATTGGTTCGGGCATGCATACCAATTCGCATATATATAGGGTGAATGGCTATTTGTATCAGGCACCTATAACTTTTTATACCCAATCGGGTAAGTGGGATCTGGCTCCCGGTTTTTCCGATGGATATAATTCCCGCTTTAGCAGAGAAGTTGGTTTAGAATGTATGTCATGCCACAACTCATACCCTGATTTTACAATGGGTTCAACCAATAAATACAAGAGTGTACCTAACGGAATTGCATGCGAGCGTTGCCATGGAGCAGGCGAGGTGCATGTGCGAGCAATACAACTCGGCTATAAAGTGGATACAACAAAAGCCATTGATTATACTATTGTTAACCCCGCTAAGCTACCCGTTAACCTGCAGGTCGATTTATGTGAGCGCTGCCATTTACAGGGTAATGCAGTATTAAAGCCGGGTAAGTCATTTTATGATTTCAGGCCCGGTATGAAGTTATCGGATGTGGAAGATGTGTTTATGCCCAAATATACAGGCATGGAGGACGAATATATTATGGCGTCGCACATGGCGCGTATGAAGATGAGCAAGTGTTATTTGAGTAGCCTTAATGCCCCGAGCAAGAACCCGTTAAAGCCTTATCAGGGTTCTATGACCTGCGTTACCTGCCATAATCCACATGTTGATGTTAGAAATGTGAGTGATAATTATTTTAATCAAAAGTGCATGAGTTGTCACACGAAAGGATCGTGTAAACAAATTACTCTTGAAATAGAAGAATGCAATACAGTTCCTGCTTTTGCAAGAGACACCAATTGTATTGGCTGCCATATGCCCAAAGGCAATACCATTGATATACCTCACGTTATTACTACTGACCACTATATACGCATTCCTATTAAAAAAGAGGACAAGAAGAAAGTGAAAGAGTTCATAACGCTGTATGATGTGAGCAACGATCATCCCTCTGCTGAAACACGTGGTATTGCTTTTATTCAGCAATATGCGCATTTCGAATCTGATTTTCCTTTGCTGTTAGATTCAGCCAAACATTACTTTCCTGATAATACTCCTGCACTGGTCAAGAAGAGCTTCTCTCCGCTTATCGATATTTATTTTTACAAGCAGGATTATAAGCACCTGCTTTATTATGTAGGTGTAATGCAGCCTCAATTTGTATTAGATAGTATGCTTGTGCATAAAGATTACGCCAATACCGATGCATGGACAGCTTACCGAATAGGAGAGGCCTTTTACCAGGTCAATAATATGCGTGGTGCAGAAGCCTTTTACCGGAAAGCAGTAAAATTAGCCCCCTACGTGCTTGAGTTCAATAATAAGCTGGGTGCAGCACTAGTAGCGTTGAATAAATTAGATGAAGCAGAAAAATCCTACGACTTTATCTTAACCCAGGACCCTGAGTTTATTTCTGCCCTTACCAATAAAGGCTACATTTTATTACGTAATGGAAATAGCCAACAAGCAAAAACGTATTACGATAAAGCCCTTGCCCTAAGCCCCGATGATAAGCAGGCTATGCTGAATATGGCTGGCTGGTATATCAACGATAAACAATTCGATAAGGCTGAAGAAGGTTTAAAAGCTGTATTGAAAAAATATCCTGATGAAGAACAGGCTAAGACTTTGTTGCAGCAGCTAAAAGGGATGGGACATAAAAAAGCTAACTAGGTTATGAAAAGATATGTAATCATTTCTATTACAATTTTCAGCTCTTTAACCATGTATGGTCAAAAAGATACCGCTTCTAATTTAGGTTTTGGGCTTGATATGGGTTTCTCAAAAGGTTGTTTTGGTAGCATGGGATTTTTTGCAAATTATTGTCCTGTTTTTTTTAATAATCATATTGAGTTAAATGCTGGACTTGGTATAGGTGCAACAGGTGCAACAAGGATTTATGGTTTTGGCGCAAAATATAAATTATATGATAATTTGAAGAATTTTGAATTGCTTCTATCATGTAATTATTCAAATCGCAGTGCCGGAAATGATGTGGAAGATGTTAATAGTAGTATTACAGATGAATATAGCTTGTCTGCAACTCAGTTTTTACATTACTATCTAACAGGTCGCTTATTTCCCAAAAATAGTGCAAGTATTCAACTTGATTGTGGCTACGCACAAAATATCAGTGGGTATTCTATTCAATTAATCAATGGACCTGGTTTAAATTACACTTTTGAAAAATATGCGCAGAGTAGCGAAATAATGGTTGAGATTGATTTTATTTACTTTATTAAATTTAAAAACAAAAGTTAAAGTGGCAGTTTTTGATTCCTAATTCCTAATTTTTAATTCTTAATTGAATTTTACCCAACCAAAATACTCTCCCCAAATTTCTTCGAAACATTTATCTTGTCAGCTTTACCAACCTGTATCACCATAGAGCCATCAAAGGCTATCTTCTCAACTATCTTAATACGTGTGCCAATGCCTACGCCCAATTTTTCGAGGTAATGGAGGAAGGCAACTGATGTATCTTTTACTGCAGCTACCTGGCATGAGTTGCCCGGTTCTACTTCAAGTAACATGGTTTTGTAGGTTGTGGCAATTTTGCCATTGGCCTTAGGTATAGGGTCGCCATGCGGGTCATAATCAGGGAAGCCAAGGAATTTATCAAGCCTGTCAGCAAGCTCATCATTATGTATATGCTCTAATTGTTCGGCTATATCGTGTATCTCTTCCCAGCCATAACCAAGCTTTTCAAGTAAAAATACCTCCCATAGGCGGTGCTTACGGACTACCTCAATGGCAGTCTTGGTGCCTTTATCGGTAAGCTTAGCGCCTTTCTTCTTGTCGTAACTGATTAGCTTTTTATCGGTAAGCTTTTTGAGCATATCTACTACCGATGCAGGGTTGTTGTTAAGCTCCTCTGCAATAGATGTCGGGCTTATCTTAGCCTTAGCGTCAAGGCTGAGGCGATATATGGCCCGTAAGTAGTTCTCTTCTGAAAATGTATGCATGTTTTTAGATAGGCGATACAAAGATAGTTATTTTGTTCTAATATAAAAAATTAGGCATGCCTAATAAATTATGTTAGCTGTATAAAATTAATAGTATATTTGCACAAAATGAATAATTGTGTTCTCCGAAGCAAAAGATAAATTAATAACCAAAGCCTGGCGGAAGGGCAACAAAGAACATTCCTTGTCGGAGGTGTTTTCTTCTGTTAAGGTGCCTACCAGTGGTAGCTTTTGGCGAAAGTTGTTAGCATTTTCCGGTCCGGGGCTAATGGTGGCTGTTGGTTATATGGACCCTGGTAACTGGGCTACCGATATAGAAGGTGGGGCCAAATTCGGTTATACCTTATTGTCTGTCATTTTCATCTCTAACATATTTGCTATTCTCCTTCAGTATCTTGCCCTAAAACTTGGCGTTGCAACCGAACGAGATCTTGCCCAGGCCTGCCGCGATCATTATAGCCCTGCACTTAGCTTTACACTTTGGGTGCTCTGCGAAATTGCCATAGCCGCATGCGATCTGGCTGAAGTTATTGGTTCCGCAATAGCCTTAAATCTGTTATTTGGGTTGCCACTGGCATGGGGGGTAGCCATAACGGCATTAGATGTATTGGTCATACTCTTCTTCCAGTACAAAGGATTCCGGTTTATAGAAAGCGTGGTGGCATCGCTCATCTTTGTGATCGTGGTTTCTTTCATTTTCGAAATGATAAAATCGCGCCCTGATATTTTTCCTTTGTTAAATGGATTATTGCCAAAAGCCGAGGTGGTTTATAATCCCCACATGCTCTATATAGCCATTGGTATATTAGGCGCTACGGTAATGCCTCACAATCTTTACCTGCATTCCAGTATAGTACAAACCCGCAATTATCCCCGAACCACGCAAGGGAAAAAGATGGCAATTAAATTTGCCCGTATAGATAGTACTGTTGCTTTAATGGCTGCCTTTTTTATTAATGCCGCTATACTTATAGTTGCCGCAGCCAGTTTTCATAATAGCGGGCATCAGGATGTAGCTGATATTATGAGCGCGCACAAACTATTAACGCCTTTATTGGGTACAACACTTGCACCTATATTGTTTGCTGTGGCCCTTTTAGCATCGGGGCAAAACTCTACCCTTACAGGTACACTCGCGGGTCAGATCGTGATGGAAGGCTTTTTGCATATTCGGTTAAAACCCTGGTTACGTAGGTTAATAACCCGTTCCATAGCTATTGTACCTGCTTTATTGGTTACTATTTTTTATGGGGCTACCGGTACAGCCAATCTGTTGGTGTTGAGCCAGGTTATATTATCATTACAATTAAGCTTTGCAGTCTTCCCTTTAGTAATGTTCACAAATAGTAAACATAAAATGGGTTTATTTGCAAATCGGGCTTGGTTAAAAATTACTGCCTGGGCTATTGCAGTAATTATTTTGATGCTGAATGTGTATTTGGTTTACGACACTATAGTTAATTAGAAATGAAGACTAATACTATTAAGTTTTTACTTGCCCCATTCTTCTTATTGGTGTTTGGTTATACCTATGCATCTGCAAATGACTCTATAAAGAAAGATACAGGCAGCGGCTGGTCATTCCATTTTCAGCTAACAACTATAGATCAGTACCATGGCTATTTTCATTCACCATACTCGGGGCATAACAGCTTACAGGATACAACAGAACAGGATATGTCGGTTACATCAACGCTTTTTATAGGAAGAAGATTATGGAAGTATGCAGCCTTGTACTTTAACCCGGAAATATCTGGTGGCAAAGGGCTTAGTAGTACCACAGGTATTGCTGGTTTCCCTAACGGAGAAATTTATAGAGTAGGCAATCCAACTCCTGCAGCATATATTGCCCGTTGTTATTTCCAGCAATCGTTTGCATTGTCAGGTAGCCACGACCCATTCAGCGCAGAAGATAAAAACCAGGTGAATCAGTTTTTGCCAGATAAGAGACTTACTCTCAGTGTAGGTAAATTTTCCCTTGGCGATTTTTACGATAACAATACTTATTCGCATGACCCTCGCAGCCAGTTTATGAATTGGGTGTTGATGGATAACGGTGCATGGGATTACCCTGCCAATACCCGTGGTTATACTTACGCATTTGTAGCCCAGGTAATAACACCTAAATGGTTCCTTACTTTATCAGATGCGCTAGAGCCGCTATATGCCAATGGCCCTGACTTCGACTGGAACCTGGGCAAAACATTTGGCATTACTGCTGAGGCGGGTTACAATTACAAGGTAAATGACAGAGATGGTGGCTTTAGTGTTTTACTTTACCTGAACCAGAACCGGGCAGGTAATTATGAAAATGCCATCGCTAATTATAATGCCGGTGATCTGAATGCATTACGAATAGATTCACTTTCTGCGTATAACGGAAATAAAAAATACGGTATAGGCATAAACTGGAATCATCCCATTGGTAAATACATTGGCGCATTTGTGCGTGCAGGGTGGAATGATGGCAAAACAGGCACATGGGCATTTACCGAGGTCGACCAGACTTTTACTCCGGGCGTTAGTTTGAATGGGGCAATGTGGCACCGGAAAAAAGACACCTATGGGGCAGCACTGATATTTAATGGCTTATCAAAGCAACATCGTGATTTTGAAAACGAAGGTGGCTACCAGTTTATTATTGGTGATGGTAAGCTCCCAAACTATTCTGCTGAAGAAATTTTTGAGACCTATTACCAAACTGTTTTCTTCGATCGTTTTTTTCTTGCACTCGATTACCAATATGTGCAAAATCCCGGCTATAATGCAGATAGGGGGCCAGTAAGTATTGGTTCAGTTAGGGTGCATATAGAGTTTTAAGTTCTTAAAGTTTGTAAAGTTCATAAAGTAAAAACAGGTAAGTTTCTATAAACTTTATGAACTTTCTAACTTTACAAACTTTCTAACTGTTTGTCATGGTTATTCTGTTCGATGGAGTTTGTAATATGTGTAATAGCTTCGTCCGTTTTATAATAAAGCGCGATAAGAATAAGGTATTTCAATTTGCTTCTCTGCAATCTAAGTATGGTATGGCGCTCTCTGCTCACTTCAATGTGTCATCAGATAACCTTAAAACAGTCATATTATTCGATGGAGAGAAGATACTTATGCAATCGGATGCCTCTATCGAAATATTAAGTTCTTTAAACGGTATTTGGAAAGCTGCACTCATATTTAAAATTATTCCCAGCTTTATTCGCAACGGTATTTACAATTTGCTTGCAAAAAACAGGTATGCCCTTTTCGGTAAGAAAGACCAATGCTCTGTTCCAACAGATGATGTAAAGGATAGGTTTTTGGATGAGGCAATCTTCACTACGGAGGCATAGAGGACATAGAGAAACAGGGAGATGTTAAATTCCTTTATTTTCCTACTTTTGTGCGCCGTAATAACTTAGCTAAATATGAAACTTGATATTCTTGCTTTTGGCGCACACCCCGACGATATAGAGCTTTCTTGTGCAGGCACGCTTATTAAGGCTGTAAAAGCAGGGAAAAAGGTTGGGATCATAGATATGACCGAAGGCCAGTTGGGTACACGTGGTAGTGCAGAGCTGCGTAAACAAGAGGCCGCCAATTCAGCTAAAATAATGGGTGTATCGGTCCGCGATAACCTGGGCATGATGGATGGTTATTTTACGAACGATACGGAACATCGCATTAAGATCATTCAGAAGATTCGCCAATACAAGCCCGATATAGTTCTTGCTAACGTACCGCAAGACAGGCATCCCGATCATGGACGTGCATCGCAAATGGTTACTGAGGCGTGGTTTTATGCCGGCCTGGTTAAAATAGAAACCGAATGGGAAGGTAAAAAACAAGAAGCTTTTCGCCCTAACCGTTTGTTTTACTATATGCAGCACTTTAGTTACGATTTTAGCTTTGTGGTTGATACAAGCAACGAAATAGACCAGAAGATAGAGGCAATTAAAGCTTTCAGCTCTCAGTTCCACGACCCTAATTCAAAAGAGCCCGAAACGGTACTTACAGCGCCTCATTTTATTGAACATATCAAGAACAGAGATTCAGAAATGGGTTATGCTATCGGGGCTAAATATGCTGAAGGCTTCCTGTCTCAACGTAAAATTTTTGGAGTAAATAACTTATTTGATATTAAATAATGAAGACTACCGCACTTACAGACAAGCATATAGCGCTTGGAGCCAAAATGGTTGAATTTGCAGGCTATAACATGCCTGTTTCGTATACCGGGCTTAACGACGAACATATTACTGTGCGCAACCTTGCAGGTATGTTTGATGTATCGCACATGGGAGAGTTTATCCTCAAAGGCCCTAAAGCGCTCGACCTGATACAAAAGGTAACATCTAATGATGCATCTGTTCTTTCGTCAGGTAAGGTGCAGTATTCTTGTTTCCCTAACGATAAAGGTGGTATAGTAGATGACTTGCTTGTTTATTGCATGGATAAGGAAACCTATATGCTAGTTGTGAATGCCTCGAACATGGAAAAGGATTGGAACTGGGTTAAGTCGCATAACGATATGGGTGTAGATATGAAAAACGTATCTGACGACTATTCATTAATGGCTATACAGGGCCCTAAGGCAACAGCCATATTGGGCAAGCTTACCAATGTCGACCTTACAAAAATTCCTTATTATAATTTTACCATTGGCCAGTTTTGCGGAGTAAATGGCGTTATTATTTCTAATACAGGTTATACCGGTGCAGGTGGCTTTGAAATTTATTGCAAAAACGAAGATGCTGCAAAAATTTGGGATGAGATAATGAGGGTAGGTACTCCTGAAGGCTTAAAGCCTATTGGCCTGGGTGCACGCGATACATTAAGACTCGAAATGGCATTTAACTTATACGGCAACGATATTGATGATACCACTTCTCCAATAGAAGCAGGATTGGGTTGGATAACTAAATTCACCAAAGAGTTCACCAATTCGAAAGCATTGCTGGAGCAAAAGAATAATGGTGTAAAGCGCAAATTAGCTGGCTTTACAATGATTGATAAAGGTATTCCACGCCACGGTTACGAAATTACCGATGCTCAGGGGAATATTGTTGGTGTGGTAACATCAGGTACACAATCGCCATCGTTGCAACAGGCAATAGGTATGGGTTATGTAAAAACAGAACTGGCAAAACCCGGTACCGAAATTTATATTAAGATACGCGATAAGCTTATAAAAGCAGCAATAGTTAAGACTCCATTTTATAAACAAGCATAGATGAAAAATACAATTGAAGTTTGTTTTTCACCCCATTCGTTCCCTCTTTACCCTCATGAAGAATGCATCGTTGTTGTAATTGACGTATTACGTGCAACATCATCCATGTGTACTGCTCTGCATTACGGTGTAGAAAAAATATTGCCGGTTGCTTCAGTTGTTGAAGCAAGGAATTTTCAATCGCGCGGATTTTTGGTTGCTGCTGAGCGCTCAGCACACAGGGTTGAAGGTTTTGATTTAGGTAATTCTCCTTTTGAATACATGCAACCTAACCTGAAAGGCAAGGTAATAGTATTTACTACCACCAACGGAACACAGGCTATACGTGTTGCACGCGATGCATATAAAATTGCTATCGGTTCGTTTTTAAATCTTACTGCATTATGCCAGTGGTTGGCGGTGCAGCATAAAAATATCATTCTGCTTTGTGCCGGTTGGAAAGACTTTTTTAACCTCGAGGATACCCTCTGTGCAGGTGCTATTGCATCTAAACTTGATAGTACCGGTATGTTTGAGACCAATTACGATTCTACCATGGCATCGAAATCATTATATGAGATTGCCCAGAAAGATCTTTATGGTTTTATGGAGAACTCATCTCACTTTAAACGCCTTGCCAAGCTGAATTTACAAGACGATATAAAGTTTTGCTTAAAGCCAGACCAGGCCCCTGTGGTGCCACTTATGGAGGGTAATTACTTGGTGCCGTTTAAGAAATAGTTTTTTGTTTGGGCTAAAGCCCATAAACGTTGGCTATTTAATCCCCGACCTAAAGGTCGGGGCAATTGAATTTGATTCCTATAAAATAGCCCCGGCTTTTAAGCCGGGGTAGAGAGTGTGATAAAAAAAGGCTTTAGCCTAAACTGATATTAAAAGGTTACTTTTTCCAGACCAATTTATTCTCTTCGTCGTTTTCTATTTTGCCGTTATCCATTAGCCACTGCACGGTTTTAATTATTTTGTCTTCCCGTATTTGCTTAACGCTATGTACAAGGTCAGTAAGCTCCATTGGTTGTTTGCCAAGCTTCTCTTTTAACTGTGCTGCAATGGTTGCAAATTCAAGATCGCTTAATTCAAGCTTATTGCGTTCAAGGCAAACATCACATATACCGCATCGCACTTCTTCGGCTTCACCAAAATAGGAGAGGAGCAATTCGCTCCTGCATTTGCGGGTATTAGTTGCATAATGTATAACCCATTCCATACGCTGTATGGCCCGTTCTTTGCGCTCGCTATAATTCTTCTTCGCTATTTCTACATTGCCGGGGTGTAATGCATCTTCGGTATATATTATCTGTGGCTTGCTCGACTGCGGTATGTATGAAATCACTGTCATTTTATCTAAGCGCTGCAATAACGAGCGTACTTCCTCTTCCTTTAATGTAGAGCGGCGTGCGAGATTGTATTCGTTAATGGGCACATAGTTGGTGAAAATGCCTTCGTAAGAACGTAGTAACAACTTTACAAATGCATCGTAATTCGGGTGTTCTACCTGAAATTTGTAAATATCTTTATTCGAAATAAGAACATGTACCCTTGATGGTCTATAGAATGATTCCGTAGCCATTATATAGCCTTCCTTCTCTAGTAGCTTAATGCTATTGGCTACAATACCTGCATCTAAGGCAAAGTGCTGGCAGAACTCGGTAATATCAAAATCGTGGCTGCTACCTTTGCCCGAGCCAATTACCATATTAAAGTAATTGCAAAGCGCCAGGTAGGTCTTTTTTATATCATCTACAGGCGGGTAGGCATGGTCTATGTTTCTCTCGAGATTAATGCGGTCGGCTTCGTTGTAAAACAATACCGCAAAAGCTTTCTTTTCATCTCTTCCGGCACGGCCTGCTTCCTGAAAATAAGCTTCAAGGCTTTCGGGCAGATCGAGGTGTACTACAAATCGCACAGCTGCTTTATTTATTCCCATGCCAAAAGCATTGGTGCAGACAATCACACGTAATCTATCATTCAGCCATGCTTCCTGTTTACTGCTGCGCGCATCGTGCATTAAGCCAGCATGGTAAAAATCAGCCGATACTCCGTTTTGTTTTAAGAACAACGCTACTTCTTCTGTTTTCCTACGGTTACGCACATATATAATTCCGGAGCCCTTTACATTATTCACAAGTTTCAGCAGCCTTGCCGATTTGTCTTCTTCTTTTTGTACTACATAAGCAATGTTCTTTCTTTCAAAGCTTAGCCTGATTGCATTCTCCTGTTTAAAGTCAAGCTGCTTTTGAATGTCAGTGACTACCTCAGGTGTTGCACTGGCTGTTAAGGCTATTACAGGTATGCCTGGAAGTATTTTTCTTAATTCGGTAATTTGTAAATAAGCAGGTCGAAAGTCATACCCCCATTGCGATATGCAGTGAGCCTCATCTACCGCAATAAAGTTTACATTCATTTGCTTAACACGGGCAATAAAAATATCGGTAGTAAGCCGCTCAGGTGAAACATACAAGAACTTGTAATTGCCGTGAATACAATTATCGAGTGTAATGTCAATTTCCCTGCTGGTCATAAACGAATGCAACATGGTGGCACGTATGCCTTTGCTGACAAGGAACTCCACCTGATCTTTCATTAGGGCTATAAGCGGAGAAACAACAATGCAAATACCATCTTTACTCAATGCAGGTATTTGAAAGCATAACGATTTACCACCGCCAGTGGGCAGTAGCGCAAGGGTATCCTTGCCTTCAAGTGCAGAGTTTATAATATCTTCCTGTAAGGGGCGAAAGTGAGTGTGCCCCCAATAACGGGTAAGTATTTGATTAATGTTTTCCATGCCTGGGTCATTTGCCGCCCGAGTGTTGCATAATTTGCACCATCATATAAAACAGGGGCACGGAATTTAAAAATAAGCTCAGTATCATCATACCGGCAGGTTTTGCCTTCAGGTTGAGTTTTTGTGTAAATACAATATTGGCACAGCAGAGTATGAAACCTAAAAACCCTGCACCCAATGCTCCGAAAATAAGTATGGGCTTGCTCAGGCTTGCCACTACAAATAATACTGCAAAGGCGCCCATGATGAGCGATATATTAAATGACTTCTCTAAGAAATTTTTCATACTTACTTTGTAACTGACAGTTTTTCTGTGTTAATCCTTCTGTCGTCTACAACAAGGCTGTAAAAGTAAGTCCCTGCTGCCATCCCCGACGAACTTACTGAAACTGTTCCTTTAGGGTTTTTTAGTTCAACACTTTTTATCATTCTGCCCATAACATCATAAAAGGCTATGGATGCGGTGCAATATTCTTTAATAGCTGAAAAATCGTAATCTATCACCGTACCATCCTTCATGGGATTTGGATAGGCATAAAGCGAAGATGCCGGCAATTGTTGTATTTGCGGAACACCTAATGAACAACCTGTTAAGCTTTTAAATGCATTTACCTTGCCATAACCATACGAATTGTTTGGAGTTGTACCTGTGTACTTATCCTGGTCGGCGCAATAAATAAGCGCATTCCGTACTTCTATATTTGTTGCTGTGGGGTGCATTTCAAGGTACAGCGCTGCGGCTCCAGCAGTTCCGGGGCAGGCGGTTGAAGTTCCTCCATCATAATCGTGGAAACCACCTGTATCAATATTGGCGGGAGCGTTGTTAATATATAACTGCTTAAGCGGAGTTGGTAATACAGACATACAAAAATCGCCCGGAGAAGTAATGTCAGGTTTTATCCTTCCATCGCGTGTTGGGCCAACACCTGAATAATTGGTGAGTTCTCCTTCGTTTATGGTTGGGCCATACAGCGCATGTATCACAGTGTCGTAGTCGAGGAAAGCTTTACGGTTGTAGTAATCGCCAACAGTAATA
>Ga0207054_1001_pt1 | contig 141431 bp, 129 predicted proteins | sample Alteio_BWMinCont_60_FD_153288 | JGI IMG/M metagenome (GOLD analysis project Ga0207054, IMG submission 153288) | Enriched cells from forest soil in Barre Woods Harvard Forest LTER site, Petersham, Massachusetts, United States -... | ecosystem: Environmental > Terrestrial > Soil > Temperate forest... | reverse complement strand
ATGGACAAAGATGTCGAACTTTACAGGTGCAGCGCGTGACTACGGAACAAGTTTTTCAATAGGGCACTATGGCTTTATAGGATGTGGTTTTAATGGTTCTACATACTATAATGATTTTTATAAATGGAACCAGACAACCAATACATGGAGTGCAATAGCAAACTACCCCGGAGCAGGTTACTATTATAGCCCTGTTGGTTTTACAATAGAAGGTAAAGGATATGTGGGACTAGGTTATGGAAGTAGTGGAGTTAATAAAGATTTATGGATGTATGATACCACTACCAATAGCTGGACTCAGAAAGCAAGTTTGCCAGGTAGCGGACGTTATGATGAAGCCTGGTTTGTAATGGGTCACAAATTATATGTGATAGGTGGTTCCTCAGGAGGTTCACCTTACTTAAATGATGTGTGGGTATATGATGCCCATACTAATGCATGGAAACAACTAAATAATTTTCCATCCTCAGAAATAGATGGAGGAGTTGGTTTTGCAATAGGTAACAATGGTTATGTAGGTGGTGGTGCTAATGGTACCAGCGCAACAGCCTTCTGGAAATATGATACAACCAACGACAGCTGGACATCAATAACAAGTTATCCTTATTCAGGTGGTGTAGGTGGAGCTCATGCTTTTGTAATAGGAAGCCGTGGATTTATCTGTACAGGACAACATGGTGGTACATACCTGAACCCGGTAACAATACCCGTTGGATATGTGTATGACACAATAACCAAGGCATGGTTAGAATTTACCAATATGGGTGCTAATGGAAATGAAAGAGCCTATTCAACAGCATTTACAATCGGCAACTATGGTTATATAGGAACGGGCATAGACAGCACGTCAACCTACCAGACTAGCTTTTGGCAGTATACAGACACTACCCAACCAGTTGTTTGTTCGATTCATGCAAACTTTAATTATAGTCAAGGCACTGACGGGCAGGTTACTTTTACAAGTAGTTCTACAGGTACAAGCTCAGGAACAGTGTATGTCTGGGATGCAGGTGATACCAAAGGTACAGGTAGTGGAAATGTATTTAATTATACTTACACCAATAATGGCACATATTCGGTTAAACTTTCATTAACAGATAATTCAGGTGCATGTACATCAGACACATCGATAAACATTACAATAAACAACATAGTTGCACCAACGTGTAATTTATGGACAAAGATGTCGAACTTTACAGGTGCAGCGCGTGACTACGGAACAAGTTTTTCAATAGGGCACTATGGCTTTATAGGATGTGGTTTTAATGGTTCTACATACTATAATGATTTTTATAAATGGAACCAGACAACCAATACATGGAGTGCAATAGCAAACTACCCCGGAGCAGGTTACTATTATAGCCCTGTTGGTTTTACAATAGAAGGTAAAGGATATGTGGGACTAGGTTATGGAAGTAGTGGAGTTAATAAAGATTTATGGATGTATGATACCACTACCAATAGCTGGACTCAGAAAGCAAGTTTGCCAGGTAGCGGACGTTATGATGAAGCCTGGTTTGTAATGGGTCACAAATTATATGTGATAGGTGGTTCCTCAGGAGGTTCACCTTACTTAAATGATGTGTGGGTATATGATGCCCATACTAATGCATGGAAACAACTAAATAATTTTCCATCCTCAGAAATAGATGGAGGAGTTGGTTTTGCAATAGGTAACAATGGTTATGTAGGTGGTGGTGCTAATGGTACCAGCGCAACAGCCTTCTGGAAATATGATACAACCAACGACAGCTGGACATCAATAACAAGTTATCCTTATTCAGGTGGTGTAGGTGGAGCTCATGCTTTTGTAATAGGAAGCCGTGGATTTATCTGTACAGGACAACATGGTGGTACATACCTGAACCCGGTAACAATACCCGTTGGATATGTGTATGACACAATAACCAAGGCATGGTTAGAATTTACCAATATGGGAACTAATGGAATAGAGAGAGCCTATTCAACAGCATTTACAATCGGCAACTATGGTTATATAGGAATAGGCATAGACAGCACGTCAACTTACCAGACTAGTTTTTGGCAATATTATCCATGTGCTGATACAGCTACGGCACCCGTGTGTAAGCTACATGCAAGCTTCACTAGTACCTTAGGAAATAATGGCCAGGTAACCTTTACCAATAAATCGACCGGTGTAACAGCAGGAACAAAGTATAGTTGGACAGCGGGAGATAGTACAGGAAAAGGCAGCACTACTGCATTCAGCTATACTTATGCAAGCAATGGAACGTATACAGTTACTTTAAGTATATCGGACAGTGTAAATATATGTTCATCTGATACTGCAGTAGTTATAACAGTTAATAGTATAGTTGTACCAACGTGTAATTTATGGACAAAGATGTCGGACTTTACAGGTGCAGCGCGTGATTACGGAACAAGCTTTACAATAGGACACTATGGCTTTATAGGATGTGGCTTTAATGGTTCTGCTCACTATAATGATTTTTATAAATGGAACCAGACAACCAATACATGGAGTGCAATAGCAAACTACCCCGGAGCAGGTTACTATTTTAGTCCTATCGGATTTTCAATAGAAGGTAAAGGTTATGTAGGACTGGGTGGTAATAATTCTAATGGTGGCGGTTCAAATGATTTGTGGCAATATGACACCACTACTAATAGCTGGACTCAGAAAGCAAGTTTGCCAGGTAAACCACGTTACGATGCAGCCTGGTTTGTAATAGGCCATAAAGTATATGTTATAGGTGGCTCTGCAGGAGGTTCTCCTTATTTAAATGACGTATGGGTGTATGATGCTCATACTAACGCATGGAAACAATTAAAGAATTCACCAGCACCTGGCATTGATGGAATGGCTGCGTTCACGATTGGAAACCATGGCTATGTTGGAGGTGGAGGTGACGGAAGCGGATACACTTCATTCTGGCAATATGATACAACAAATGATAGTTGGACGCCAATAGCTAATTATCCTGGATATACTGGAATTGGGCTTGACGCAAGGGTTTTTGTGATTGGAAGTAAGGCATATGTATGTACTGGTGGCGATGGAGGAACTTATTTGAATCCAGTTCCAACACCTGTTGGATATGTATATGATACAATAAGCAAGGCATGGTCAGAATTTACCAATATGGGAGTAAATAAAATAGAGCGAGCCTATTCAGCAGCGTTTACAATTGGCAACTATGGTTATATAGGAACGGGACTGGACAGTGTAGGAACGTATCAAAACTCATTTTGGCAATATACCCCATGCGATACCGTACTGCCTCCAACATGTTCATTGGTTGCAGGCTTTACCAGTAATTCAGGTTCAGCCGGCCTTGTAACATTTACAAGTAATACAAGCGGAGCAAATTCAGGTACAAAATATGCCTGGGATGCGGGTGATGGTAAAGGCCATGGAAATGGAAGTACGTTTACCTACACCTACTTACATAATGGGACCTATCTGGTTAAACTGGTAGCTTCTGATAGTAATGGTTCATGCGCTTCGAATGCAACAGCAAATGTTACTGTAACCAACGCAGCTGCATGTGCTCTGCATAGCGACTTTACTGTATTCACAGGTTCGAATGGCCAGGTAGCGTGCAATAGTACATCAAGTGGTACCGGAGCAGGCACTCAATACTATTGGAATGCAGGAAACAATAGTGGTGGTGGAAATGGCAGTTCTTTCTTTTATACTTATGGATATAACGGCACGTATGGAATAAACTTGTTTATTACCGATAGTACCAGTAGTTGTTCATCAGATACAACTATTTATGTAACAATAAGCAATGCTGCAATATGTAATTTGAAAGCTGACTTTACCTATACTACCGGCTCCAATGGTCAGGTTAATTTTACAAGCACATCAACGGTTACCGCAGGTACAACACAGTTGTATTGGTATACAGGCGATAGTATAGGATACGGGTATGGAAATCCATATAGCTATACTTATCAAAAGAATGGAACATATCCTGTTACTCTAAGTCTGTCAAATACAACGGCAGGCTGTACATCAGACACTACAATAAATGTTACTATTACTAATGCAACGAATGCATCAAATACCTGTTCACTTGGTGTAATACTTAAGTCAGCAAGGTCAAGCTGTGATACTTGTAGTGATGGTGGTGCAACGGTAACAGCTACAGGTGGAACAGCGCCATACAGCTACCACTGGAGTAATGGAGCTAGCACTACATCAATAGTAGCAAGCCCTGGAATCTATACCTGTTGCGTAACAGATGCAGGAGGGTGCAGTGCATGTGCCAATACAACTGTAACCGACAGTTGTTTGTATGCAGAATTTACATATACGGTAAAAAACAATACAGCTGGCGATAGTGCAATTATCTCTTTTGTAAGTATAAGTGACACAGTATGTAATGACTCACTTTCTCATGGCCCTTCTAAGCCTCTGAAGAGTGTTTCATATACATGGAATTTTGGGGATGGAAACAGCCAGATTGTATCGGGTATAGGAGTGAGGACATCAACACATTCTTTTAGTACAAATAGTACTTACAATATTACTTTAGCTATAAACCGTGAAGGTTCTCAGGTAAAATCAATAGCATTTAAACCGATAAAATTGAGTTCACCAACAGGTCCTACTGGAATAACTTCACTGTCAAACTCAGCAGATATAAAACTGTTCCCTAATCCTAATAATGGTTTATTCATGCTGGCAATAGATGGTACACCGAATAATCAGGAAGCAATGTTGCAAGTAACCAACTTGTTAGGTGAAGTAGTTTATAATACTGCAGCTCATTCTTCAAATGGAACAATCAGAAAGGAGATGGATCTTGCAAATATTTCAGATGGAACATATTTTGTAAGGGTGGTAACATCTAGCAAGGTATATGTGTGTAAGGTGTTGATTGCGAGATAGATAATTGATGGGTTTGTATTGAGAATGCTATCCTGACTAAAGTTCGGGATAGCATTTCTCATTTTTGTATCTTTGTTGGTCATTTAATTAACTATGAAGAATATATTTATTACAGGCGGAGCAGGCTACGTAGGCGCTATTCTTGTTCCTAAATTATTAAAACAAGGTTATGATGTAACGGTATTAGACCTTATGATTTATGGCGAAGATGTTCTGCCAAATCATCCTAACCTGAAAAAGGTAAAAGGAGATATTAGAGACCAGCAATTACTTAAAAATACATTAGCAGGGCAAGATGCAGTGATACATTTAGCTTGTATTTCAAATGACCCGAGCTTTGAGCTGAACCCAACATTGGGTAAGTCTATAAACTTAGATGCTTTTGAACCATTGGTTAAAATCTCGAAAGAAAGTGGTGTAAAGAGGTTTATTTATGCTTCATCATCAAGCGTATATGGTATTAAAGAAACGCCTAATGTAACAGAGGACATGCCGCTGGAGCCACTTACCGATTATTCTAAATTCAAGGCTAATTGCGAAACCATACTCAGTAAATACCAATCACCCGAATTTACTACACTAACTATCCGACCTGCTACGGTATGTGGCTATAGCCCAAGATTAAGGCTTGATTTGACTGTGAATATACTTACCAACCTTGCAGTTAATAAAGGAGAGATTACTGTATTTGGAGGCGATCAAAAACGCCCGAATATCCATATTGAAGATATGACAGACTTGTATTGTTTCCTTCTCACTTTACCTTCAGAGAAAATAGCAGGTAAAATATTTAATGCCGGGTATGAGAACTTTACAGTATCGCAAATTGCTGAAATGGTGAAACATGCTGTGGGCAATCATGTTAAAATAATAACCACCCCTACCGATGATCACCGTTCGTACCATATTTCTTCTGAAAAAATAAAGAAAGAACTGGGCTTTGAACCAAAGCACACAATCGAAGAAGCCTCTGTTGATCTAAAACGTGAATTTGAGGCAGGCCATATTCCTGATTCACTTTCAAGCCCAAAATATTTCAACGTTAAGTTAATGCAATTAATACACTTACAATAATGCTTGCTACATCAAAAAAAATGCAAGTTCCATATATAAACCTGGGGTTGCAGAATATTGCCTTAAAAGAGCAATTGATAACCGAGTTTTGGAAAGTGATGGAAAGTGGCCAGTTTATAATGGGAGAGGCACTTACCAATTTTGAAAAAAGCTTTACAACACTTGCGCAAACCAAGTATGCTCTGGGTATGGCAAACGGAACTGATGCGTTGTTTCTTTCCCTTAAAGCATTGGGAATAGGGAATGGCGATGAAGTTATTACAGCTCCTAACTCTTTTTTAGCTTCAGCTTCGGCAATAGCATTAATTGGCGCAAAACCTGTTTTTGCTGATGTACGGGAAGATTTTAACCTTGACCCGGAAATGGTTGAGAAAGCAATCAGTACTAAAACAAAAGCCATTATAGTTGTGCATTTAACCGGCCGCCCTGCAGCAATGGATGAGCTATTGGCAATTGCAAAAAAACATAATATACACATAGTTGAAGATTGTGCACAGGCTGTTGGTGCAGAATATAAAGGCAAGCGAGTTGGTAGCATGGGTACAACAGGTTGCTTCAGTTTACATCCGTTAAAGAACCTTGCTGCTTCGGGCGATGGTGGTGTGATAACAACTAACGATGAAAAAGTTTATGCCTACTTGCTTAAGGCAAGGAACCATGGCCTGAAAAATCGCGATGAATGTGAATTTTGGAGTTATAACTCCCGCCTTGATAATATGCAGGCTGCTCTGCTTAATGTAAAGCTAAAGCATATAGAAAAGTGGACCGAAAGAAGGCGGGCTATTGCAAAGCTTTATTACGAAAGATTGAAGGATTTAAAAATGATACTTCCTTACGATAAAGACTTTGAAAAAGCTGTTTACCACACATTTATTATACAGACAGATAAACGAAATGAGCTTAAAGAATATTTGGCAAGTCAGGGTGTTGATACCAAAATACATTACCCAGTGCCTATACACCTACAGGAAGCCGCAAAATATTTAGGATATAAAAAAGGTGATTTTCCGGTTACTGAAAAGCAAACCGAGACTATTCTCAGCCTTCCGGTTTACCCTGAATTGACAGATGAACAGGTAAACTATATAGCCGATTGCATTATTGAGTTTTATAAAAAACATTCGTAGAAAAACAGTAAGAGTTTAGTGGGCAGAGCCAGGCAAATGTTAACAAGTAGGTCGTATGGCCTTATCCAGATTTTTTATGGAAAGCTGTTTTATGCTGTTAAATATGCCCATAATTCATGGCATAAGTATTGGGTAGTGAAACGAAGTATTAGGTTAGAAGGTGGATCAAAAATTGGTATTCATCATTCAACAGCTTTCAATTTATCAAACTCTAATATTATAGTTCGGAATGGAACTCTGAAAATTGGTATTGACTTTGGCTATTTTGATGGAGGATCGTATGATTCGCGAAAAGACAGTTGTAAAATATATCTTGTAAATTCTTCGTTAGAGATTGAGGGAGATGTTTCATTGCTCCCCGGTGTATCTATTTATGGAATTAATGCAAAGATTTGCATAAAGAATGGTACCTTGATTAATGGCGATTCTCATATTATTGCATTGAAAAATATTGAGATTGGTGAAAACTGCCTTATAGCACAAGGCGTAATAATACGTGATAATGATGGGCATAAACTTACCACAGGACTCGATAATGTCTTAAGTAATGATATAGAAGAAGTGCATATTGGTGACCATTGCTGGCTCGGGCAGAGGGCGATGATACTAAAAGGTGTAGTTTTGCATGATAATATTGTGGTTGCGGCCGGGGCTGTAGTAACTAAATCGGTTGAAGCGGGTAATTTGGTTGGAGGCGTACCGGCAAGGGTTATTAAAGAAAATGTAACGTGGAGCGCTTAAATTGAAAATATATACATGAAAACATTAGTAACAGGAGGATGCGGGTTTATTGGCAGTCATTTAGTTGATAGGATTGTGAATGACGGCCATGAGGTTGTCATACTTGACAACCTTAGCAGTGGTTCACTGCGAAATATTGAACACCATAAAGGCAATAGTAAAGTAACATTTCACAGTGTTGATATTGCTGACTATGAAAAAATATTGCCTTTGTTTAAAGATGTAGTTAAGGTGTTTCACCTTGCTGCATTGGCTGATATAGTGCCTTCAATCGAGCGCCCAATGAATTATCATCATTCTAATGTAGATGGTACCATTAGTGTTCTCGAGGCTTGTCGCCATCAAAAAATACAAAGGGTAATATATGCAGCCTCTTCATCATGTTATGGGATACCTGCTAAATATCCTACTCCCGAAACAGAGGCTATTTCTCCGCAATATCCGTATGCGCTTACTAAATATGTAGGTGAAGAATATTGTAAGCATTGGCACAGGGTATATGATTTGAATATTACATCGCTCCGCTTTTTTAATGTGTATGGCCCAAGAGCCAGAACATCGGGTACCTATGGCGCTGTATTTGGTGTTTTTCTGGCTCAAAAACTGAATGGTAAACCATACACAGTGGTTGGCGACGGCAAACAAACCCGCGATTTTACTTTTGTAACCGATGTAGTTAATGCATGTGTTACTACATCGAATAAAGATAATTGTGCAGGAGAAATTATGAATGTGGGTAGTGGTAATACCTATAGTGTTAACCTGCTGGTTGAACTTTTAGGCGGGCAGATTGTATATGTTCCTAAGCGCCCCGGTGAGCCTGATTGTACCTTTGCTGATACAAGCAAGATAAAAGAAAAGACAGGATGGAAGCCTATTGTTAGTTTTGAAGAAGGAGTGAAAATAATGCTTGATAATATTGATTATTGGAGAGAGGCTCCTCTTTGGGAACCGGCAAGCATTGCAGAGGCTACAAAAGATTGGTTTAAATACCTTGGTAAATAATTTCAGGTATGCAGAAAAATAAAATACTTACACTCGAACAGCTTGCTGTTGAATGCAAAAAGCTGAAGAAGGAAGGCAAAACCATTGCTCATTGCCATGGATGCTTTGACTTATTACACCCAGGTCATATAAAACACTTTCAGGCTGCAAAAGCTAAGGCAGATATTGTAATTGTTACTTTAACACCTGATAGGTTTGTGAATAAAGGCCCAGGAAGGCCTGTGTTTACTGAGCAACTACGTATGGAGTCGATTGCGGCAATTGAAGCAGTTGATTACGTTGCATTAAATCATTGGCCAACTGCGGTGGAAACTATTAAGCTAATAAGGCCAGATTATTATGTAAAAGGGCAAGATTATAAGGACAAAGAAAAAGACCTTACCAAAGGCATATACGATGAAGAGGCTGCTGTTAAAGCAGTTGGTGGTGTGCTTTATTTTACTGAAGAAATTACATTTTCTTCGTCAAACCTTATCAATAGCCATTTTAATCCGCATGGTTCTAAAACTCAGGATTTTGTTGACAGATTAAAGAAAAAATATAACGCTGATTATATTTTAGGCGAGATTGAAAAATTGAATAAGTTGAAGATAATGGTAATTGGCGATACTATTATTGATGAATACCATTACTGTTCTCCACTAGGTAAATCGTCCAAATCTCCTACTATATCGAGCATATTTATGCGCGAAGAAGTTTTTGCAGGTGGTGTATTAGCTGTTGCCAATCATCTGGAGCAGTTTGCCAGTGAGGTGAAACTGGTAACATGTCTGGGCAAACAAAACTTGCAGGATAAGGTTATTAAGAAAAATGTATCGCAAGGAGTGGATACTAAGTTTTTTGAAAGAGCTGACGGCCCAACGAATACAAAGAGAAGGTACCTTGACAGGTATATGAACATTAAGCTCTTCGAGGTGACATTTATGAATGACCATTACATAGATGAAAAGCTTGAAAAAGAAGTTATTACATATTTAAAAAAGGAACTCCCGAAATATGATGTTGTACTTGTAACGGATTTTGGTCATGGGTTTATTACACCAAATATTATTAAGTTCATCGAAGATGCAGGTAAATATGTAGCTGTAAATGCACAAACCAATAGTAATAACTATGGTTTTAATTACATTACCAAATATAAGAACGTTGATTACATATCGATTGACGAAAAGGAACTTCGCTTGCCATTTGGTGATAATTATGGAAATGTGGAGTCGTTGGTAAAAGAACTGAAAAAGGTAACCAAGGCTGATAAAATACAGATTACTCTGGGCCAGGAAGGGTCGATATGGTACGAGAAAAATAAAATTACAAAAGCGCCTGCTGTTGCAAGATCTGTAAAGGATTCAGTGGGAGCGGGGGATGCGGTATTATCGGTAACTACATTATTTGCTTACAACAACACACCACCCGAAATTGCTGCTTTTGTTGGTAATTGTGTTGGCGCATTGGCTGTAGAAATTATTGGTAATGCACACCCGGTTTATAAAAAAGACCTTATAAGGTTTGTGCAGCACTTTTTAAAATAACATGGGCATAATTCAAAAAGCAAGCATCCGGCTAACTATCTTTTCATACGCTGGTGCTGCTTTAGGGTATTTCAATAAAATATTGCTCTTTACCAATTTTCTCACACTTCCACAGGTTGGGCTTATTAATATTTTAAATAATATTTCAGTATTTTATGCTCAAATTGCCGCATTGGGTATGAATAGCATAAGTATACGGTTCTTTCCCTACTTTCAGCAAAAAGAAAAGCAGCATCACGGTTTCCTTTTTTGGGGTAATGCGGTAGTATCCTTTGGTTTCTTATTGTGTACGGTGGTATTTATATTCCTGAAGCCTTTATTTATTCAGCACTATGAGGCAAATTCTCCTATGCTTATTGATTTTTATTATTACACTATCCCCTTAGCATTCGGATTATTATATTTCCAATACCTTGAATCATACTTACGTACGCTATTAAAAACAGGTGTGGCTACATTTACATATGAACTTATTGGGCGCTTACTGGTTACAGTTACCATTTTACTTTACGCTTTAAAATTAATTGATTTTCATCTGTTTGTTGTTTTATACGTACTTGGGAATTGTGTGCTTGCTTTAATTTTATTAGCCTACACGGCCTACCTGAAGCAGCTTTTTTTGAGGCCGGTAAAAAGCGAAAGATTCAATCGCTTCCTTAAAATTATGATCATATACGGGATATTTACCATAATGAGTGCCTTGGGAGGTACTATATTGGTTAGTATAGATTCACTGATGGTTGCTGCAAAACTTGACCTTGCTCAAGCGGGTATATATACTACTGTGTTTTTAATTGCCATGGTAATGACCTTGCCATACCGCTCCATACAAAAAATTGCCCACCCTGTTATTGCACGTTACTGGAAGGAAAAGGACATGAAAGGTATGCGAGATCTTTATGAAAAAGCAACATTGGTGGATATGGTATTGGGCGGCCTGTTGTTTCTTGGTTTATGGTGCAATATAGATTGTATATTCAGATTTATGCCGAAAGATTACTATGCTGCAAAGTATACTTTCTTTTTTCTGGCCCTGGCCAAGTATATCGATATGGCTACAGGGCTGAACGGATATATTATTGTTACCTCTAAAAAGTATAAATCAGATCTGTGGTTTATGCTTTTTTTAATAGTTGCCACCGTAGCTATGAATCTTATTTTAATACCTATGTATGGTATTTTGGGCGCAGCTATTGCAACCCTTTGCAGTATTGCTTTATATAATCTTTTGCGCCTTATTTTTGTGCAGTATAGTTACAAAATGCAACCATTCACTATTAATTGCCTTTGGGTATTAATTATTACAATAGCTGTTTGGGCAATAGTAGCTCAAATTCCATTTTTGCATAATAAATATGTCGATATAGCTGTCAGGTCGACTGTTATTACTGTTCTGTATAGTGGCGCTGTGCTATATTTTAAGCTTTCGAAAGATGTTAATGACCTTATATATAATTACACAAAAATTAAGTTCTTTACCCCACAGGATAAAGTATAACACTAATACTATCTGTTTTTGAACTATGCCTAAGTTAAGCGCCATGTATATTTTTATAAATAAGCTTAAATGGTTTATTTATGATATTATTACGTCAGGCTGGGATGCAATGCTGTGGCTTATTAATATGCCAGTCCATTTTGATACGAAGAACAACAAAGCAGGCTCCCGTATTATAATGTATGTGGGTGAATTTTTACCACCCCGTATAGCCAGGTTAGCCAAATGGTGCAAACGCTACGAAAATTTTACAACTCTATTGCTTTGCCACAAACGTGGTTTTGTAGAGAAGTTTTCGAGCGAGGAGGTGGACCATGTTATCTTATTCCGAAACAAGTGGCACCTGAAAAGACTTGTGCGTAATTTGCCTGCCCCTTATGTATTGCATGGCTTTGCACCTAAAAGTAAATACCCATACATAGCGTTGGAAGCATGCAAAAAATATCATTCATCAGCACCGGTTATTACCGATTATCAAGATGTGTTCATACTCTACTACGGACACGACTCAACATTGAATTGGCTTAGAGAAGAATTGCCTTTTGAAAAACAGTGTTTTCAATTATCAGATGGTATTGTAGCGCATAGCCTTGAACCGGCTGTGGGTATGAGAATGTGGGATGTGACAGGCAAGAAGAAACGTATTTTCTTTCCTTTATATGCTGATAATGATTATTTCTATTCTACCCCAAAAACATTTTCATCTGATGATATACACCTGGTATATGCAGGCGGTGTAATGGGCTCGCATAGGGATAAAGTGCATTACGGTTCGGTGCAGTTTCATTGGCTTATAGAATATCTTACCAAACAAAAGATACACTTTCATATTTACCCTAGTCCTTCTGTTATTAGGGCCGATTTTATGGAATACGAACAAGTTGCTAAAGAAAATCCATTCTTTCATTTTCATACGTCCGTTGCGCAACAAGATCTACCCGGTGAACTTTCTAAGTATCACTATGGCCTTATGCCATTCTTTAAAGCAAATTCAGGTCAGTCAGATTTGAAACATAAATATGCCACCACCTTAAAGCTCTTTAATTATGTGGAGGCAGGTATACCTATCCTTTCAAGTGCTGATGTGATTTATCAAAGCTGGCTGGTAGAACGCTATAAACTGGGAATAGTAGTCCCTCAAAAAGAAACTTTTGCCGATATAAGAAAAGTTATAGAAAAAGTGCCCTATGATATACAGGTGAAGAACCTATCTGAGAACAGAGAGAAGTTATCGCTTAAAAAACATACACCAAGATTATTGGAGTTTTATAAGTCCTTACAGTAATATAAAGCCCTATTTAGTTAGGTTCACTTTTGCTTTTTTCTGCAGCCAGTTGTTTCTTTCGTACTAAAACCAGCACTAAAACCAATCCATTCATGAAAATTTGCGAAGCAGGGTATATCCATGTGGCTAATTCAAAGTTTTGTAATGCTAACATTGAAAGCAGGTGTTTTGCTGAGTTAAGCCCAAAGGATATGGCTTTTTCTTCGTGTGGGAAATAATAGCTTTTACGAAGCGTGGGCCCATAACCCAAAACATCTATGCTTGCAATTAGTACAACAGAAACTGTAGGGTTTTTAGTCAAAAACCAGGGTAAGAGAGCCAGTAGTGCAATACCTATAAACAATATGTCAGATAGGGCGTAAGCTTTATCGTATTTAAATAAAGAGATAATGCCTATGGCAAGGCAAACAACACAGGTGAAACCTGTCGACCATGAGCCTGCTCCTGCGCCTTTGGCCATTTGTGCGGTAAATACAATGGCTGTAGTAAGTGTCCATAATAACCACGAAAAGGCATGAGGCTTTATTTTGTTCTTTAAGGTGCTGGCTATATAAATTATATAAGCCAATAAGCCTAAACAAACTGCTGCAATACCTAAAAGCGGTTTAATTGATTCCATTAAAAGCAACATTGAGACTTTGTAAAAATACTAATTCAATAGCTTCAAATTAGTATGAAAGAGGGGATGAAAAATAAAAAGCCGGAATGAATTTTCTAAATCCATTCCGGCTTTTAAAAACAAATACGCTTATTGTACCGACACTTTTACAACTCGTTGATAGCTATCATTACCTACACGAACAAGGTATATACCTTTTGCAAGCGATGAAATACCAAAGCTTGTTTTAACTTCGTTTGAGGAAGGCATTACAGTATTACCCATAATATGTTTTCCATCCACATCATAAATATCCACATTCAACTCATCATTCGATGGAAGTTTAGTAGCCATAACATCTAACTGGTTACCGTTTTGATGTGCAGTAGCAGACATTCCATTTTCAGCAATATCTCCAATTCCGGTAACGCCGCAGGTAGGCATTTGGTAAGAAAAAATCCTTGTGGCCATATTACCCGATTTAACATACATATTAGTTGACCAGAAAGTAACACCATCAGAAGGGTCAATTGATGTATTTGAATAATCACCCCAACGGCCTGAACCACCTAGGTCTGATGAAGTACCTGCAAAAGCAACTTGCTCGGTTACTGTCATCGAATTAAGCGCATCACATGCCCTTCTTCCTGTATAACGGTCGCTTGGGTATGCAGTGCTGCTTGAAGTTGAATAACCCATTGCAATGTCGCCATTGTTATTCATGGCAATAGAACCATTCCAACGGCTTAAACCATCTGCAGGTGCATAGGTTGATTGCTGATAGATACTCCATTGTTTGCTAGTGGTATCCTGGCGAATTTCGTACCACCTTAAGCCAGCTACTGAAGCGCTGCTGCCACTGGTATTAACTGCACTAACCATAACTGCCGAATTGTATTTACCCCATCTTTGATATGGAATACGGTACGAAAAGAATCCGTCTAAAGGATCAAGGCTATTAGTTGCCCCCTTTTGGTCGATTTTATTATTGAATACATCATTAATAGGGGTTGTAGCAAGAGTTTGATAAGCAGAATAGCTACCGGTTTTTGCTGTCCAGTTAACAGTTATTTTGTCTATTACAATTTCATCGTTATAACCTGCTCCCCAGCTTGCGCTATTGTAATAAAGCAAGAAGTTTGGTGAACCATATGGTGGTAAAGTACCATCGGCATTCAATGTCATAGGGCAATAGAAGCCTCCACCGGTTCCTGGGTTCGTCCATGGTATTGAAATGAAGCCGGCAGTATTATCACCAGCCAACATTTTTGTCCTATCGTAAACAACTACCTTATCATTCTGGCAGTTACAGGTTTGGTAAAACCCATCAGACCATACTGTATATTTAGGGTAATCGGCAAAATCGCTTGCATCGGGTGTGAACTTATAAATGTAATATGCACCTGTAGGATCGGATGTTTTTGAAACTGCAAACATCATTGTGCAGTAGCAACTGCCATCAAATTCTTCAATGATCCAACGATCAGCGAACTTATCGTAAATGGTTACCGGATCGCCCTGGTCGCCCGAACCTGGAAAAAGAGAAGAAAGTACAGCTGAGCTGGTTAAGGCTTTACCTGTTTTATCAAATACCTGGTAATCTGAATTGACTGTTTGAACAAAGTTCTTGAGGCCTACCATACCATTATCATCTAAAGGCTGGTAACCTTGTGAACTTTCCTGTCCGTCAAAATTCTCAATAGGTGCAGGGGCTGCGAGGGTACCCGAAATGCTTTGAATAATCGGATCGGTAGCAGGAAGAGTATTAGGGTCATACTTCCTTTTCTCACGCATTTTTTCATGCTGCTCGTTATCACCGGTTAAGCGTGCTTTGCCATCAGGCTTAGGAGCAGGAAATTCTTTAGCCAAGTCACGCAAGGGGTGCGAAACTGAAAAACTGGTACACTGCTTGTAGTGGGAACCATCAGGATTCACAATAGTTTCTTGCCCAAACAGGAAAGAAACAGAAAGTAAAGCGCTTGTAAGTAATATAGTTTTTTTCATCAGGGAGGAATTTGTTTACATAAAGATTGAAAAGATTTCTTTAATTTCCAAATATTCAGTCATAAATCATTATTTGTGAAATAAATAATAACGAAGCTTCTCAGCACAGGATTTATAAAGAAAATACCTTAATAAACTAGAAATTGGTATGCCAGAATGCCTTAGATGGATCAATAAGGGCTCCTAATGAGGGTGGAAATGGGTACTAGGCACCTATTATGAAATAGGTTTAATGCCTTGTTAATCAGTGCGTTGATAAATAAGTAGTGATCCCGGCGAGATTCGAACTCACGACCGACAGATTAGAAATCTGTTGCTCTATCCAACTGAGCTACGGAATCGGGCTTCTTTTATCTCAGTCGGGGTGGCCGGATTCGAACCGACGACCTTCTGCTCCCAAAGCAGACGCGATAACCAGACTACGCTACACCCCGATACTATAGACAGAACTTTTTAGAAGGGCGCAAAGATAATGATTTACACATTATATTAAAATATTTAATGAAAATGGTTAAAATAACCTTTAAAGGTATAATTGGGGCTTACCTGATTATTTCCTTGTTTCCGCCAAAATTATAGCGGAAATAGTAGACAAGAGCAGTAAAATAAGCCTTGGTTTTCAGCTTATACATGGTATTTACCGATAAAGACAGTATTGCGAATACAAGCAAACGACTAAGAATAAAGAAAAAAGTGAGAATATCGCTACTTATGAACTTTAACCAGGAAGCATTTTTTTTGAAATACTTTATTTTACTCATCACTTGATTGGGTATGCTAATAGAGTAATTATTAGCTGAGCTTTTGCCTCCGTGATGAATGATTCTAATATCAGGGTAATATATAACCTGTTTCTTTGCCTCCGTTGCCCTAAAACATAGGTCAGTATCTTCCATCCAAAACATATTCTCATCTAAGCCGCCTAATTCATCAGCAAGTGTTTTTGTAAGGCACAGTGCGGCACCTGAAGCTGCAGGAACAGGATTTGGAAGTAGGGGTGCATCTTTTTTTTGAATCCTGTGCAGGTAAAACAGTTCCGATACTATATCTGCAACACTTGGAAAATCCCAGAAAGATGCCTGAAATGTGCCATCGGTATTTAAAAGCATAGGTGCAAGTATACCTATGTTGGTATCAGAAAGCAGGTGCTCACTCATTTTAGCTAATGAATCGTTCTCTATTAATTCGGTATCTGGGTTCAATAGAAGAACCGCATCCTTTGTAGCTTGTTTAATCCCCACATTATTTCCGCCAGAGAATCCAAGGTTTTTTTTACTGGCAATAACTTTTACCGAAGGGTATTTTTTAACGAGCAGGTCAACAGTGCCATCAGGTGAATTATTATCTACTACTATAATTTCAAGGTCGATATTTTTTTGTAATAAAAGTGTAGCTATGCATTTATCGAGATAATCGAATGCATTATAACTAACAATAATCACACTTATTCCGGGGCTATTCATCTTTTATTACTTGTTTTGGTATTACTGAACCAACGATGCTCCACTTATTTTATATGTTTTTAAAATCGTTTTATGTTGTATGCCTATGCTGTCGTTTTCCTGCTCGGGTGAGGCAATATAATAATAATTACAGGGAATATGTGATGTAAATGTGTTTGTTATAGTAAGCCAGTTCAGGTTCCTTCTTATTTTATAATAGGATACAGCTGGCTCATAAAATACATATACTCCCAGGTTTATATCCTTATTGGTTTTATCGTGAATGGCTTCAATATCATTTACCAGATCTTTGCTCTGGCAATCATATTTCCAAAGCAACGATGTAGTAATATCGGCACAATACACAGTGTGGCATAACATAGTTATTGATAATAACGCAATTACAGAAGTGGTAATGTTTTTCACAGCTACTGAAAAATTAAAAGAATCAGCTAAAAACAATAAGTGAATCACAAAAAGAGATATGAGAAAAAGGCCCATTCGGTTTTCCATAAACATACTGCCAATAAGTATATGTTGCAGCACAGATATAGTACATGGAAGCATTAGCAACAGAAAAGTTAATAAAAGCAAATGATTTTCTTTTTTACGGAGAAAGGTCACAACAAGTAATATTATTGAACAGATAAGAGTCACTATAATTAGCTTTTGCAGAAATAGGGTGAATGGTGTTTGGTACGATTTGAAAAATGCAGTGCAATCTGTTAAGCTACATACGGTATCAATCCAGAAGCCATTCTCACCACCAAAGTAAAGTTGATTGTCTTTTACCAATTTCCAAATAGGCACGGCTATGGTAATTGCCAGTAGTAAAGTAAATAACAATATGGGAACATATTTTTTGAACAACTCTTTTGCTGTAGCTGAAGTTTTTAATTCAAACAAGAAAAAGAAAGCAAAAATCAATAAGAGTGATGAATAAAAAATAAGTGTCGAGAAGTTGCTTAATACTGCAAGAAAGGCAAATAAGAATGAAAGTATGAGCACTCTTTTTTCCTTCAGTAAATAATAGTCGAGTACAAAATTAAGACTCATAAGTGTAAAGGCACTGGCCATTGCATATCCACGGGCAAGTGAAAAAAAGTCGAGCAATACAGGATTGAAGTTCAGTAAAATGAAACCCAATAAAGCAATGGCAGGGCTCTTTATTTTTTTTACTATAAGGTACGAAGCAATAAGAAAGGTTACATGCCCCAATAAACTCGGAAGTCTTATAATCAGTTCGCTATTTCCAAAGAAAGAGGTGAACAGCTTTATCAGTAAGGTGTTTAAAATATGGTTGTTTGCAGTTACGTTTACACGGTATAAAACGATATCTAAAAAACTTTGCGGTACAAAATGGACATAGGTAAATGCCTCGTCTATGGTTAATGATAAAACACAGGCACGGTAGGTGGTATATGCCAGCAACAACAAAGCAATGGGGATATAAAAACGGAATAGCAACTTAGATTTATTTTCCATTATACCAATAGGAAAGGAAGTATTACTGTTGCTCAATTATATTTATTGAATAACCCATAAGCAGCCATACAAGCCCAATAACAGGGTAGAAGTCGAAGGTATTTGATACCACGCATATTGCATTTACCATTAAGAATAATACAAAAACAAAAGGTACAAGGGTGTTCATTTGCTTTGCTAAATTTCGTTTAGCTAAAGCGAGGTAATAAAAACAAAGCGTAAAGTACGATAGTAAACCTGGTATACCGGTTTCGCAAGCAAGTTTTAAAAACCAGCCATCGGTAGTATAAACTGCTGCAGGTACAGTTGTACCTTTAAAGAACCTGTTCGCCATGGCACCTGCATGTCCGAGTCCAAAGCCATAAGGACGCTGCAGAAAACTATGCCATGAACGCCTCCATAATTCCACACGGGTAATGCCTTCGCCTAAGCCAATTGTATCAACAGTTGAACTGAATAGCCAGCCAATTATATTGAATGAACCGGTAAGGATATATGACCATATAGCTGATGCAGCGAATATGATTACTAATGCGATCAACGCTTTTTTCCATGCTTTGAAGATTATGGTAAGCAAAATGAAGCCAATAAAGAATGCCATAATTGGCCCACGGGAAACGCTTAAAAAAACACAGGTCCAGCATAGGGCGATAAATAGGTAATTCCAAGCCGATTTACCCGATAATAACCTGTAAAAAAAATATCCTCCTGTTAGTGACATTAAAGTGCCAAAACAAACAGGTGTGAGTATAAAGCCACCCATACGCGGAATAAAATAAGATAGCTGTACATTGTGTGTTATCTTCAGGAAATAAGTTTCGAAGCCCATGAAATAAAAAACGATCGCCAATACTCCCTGGGTAAGTAATCCAAGGAAGAGAAAGTTTGTTGTTTTGCTACTCATCCCGGTTTTTTCTCTAAAGTATAAACGCCCGATGAAATAAAATATAACCGGAAAATAAGTTAACCTGAACCCACGCATGGCAACTGAAGGTGTGCCTGATATAATGGTTCCGTAAACCAGGTTAAAGAAAAAATAGAACAATACTATTCTATCAAAAAGAGTGAGTTTGAATTTTTCATTTTTAACATAAAACAGAAGGCTCAGAACAAAAATGATTGCAAATAGCAGATCGGGCACAACCGTTATAGCTGCCTCGTAAAGATTGCTCATGGCATTAGCGCCTACTAAAAAAACGCGTATGGCAGGCGAAACACTTACATAGCAAAAGAAAATGACCAGGAGATAAGAAAGCCTTTGAAGGCTGGCAACGCTTTGTTTACTTTCTATTTCAGGCATAGTATAAGGAGAGGGCAATAGTGTGCGATAAAGATAAATATTTTAACTGGCCGAATATTAATTAATGCAGATTTATGCAATACCCTAACTTTGTTAAAAGATATGAATAAAGCCCGCCTTCAGATTGCATTCCTTACTTCTACCGATGCGCATGATAAACGTTCCTGGTCGGGGATTCATTACTATATGGCAAAAGCGCTCGAACGCAATTGTGGCGATGTACATTATATAGGCCCTGTTAAGCCCGAATTAGCATTGATAAGAGGCAAGGCCCAGTCGTATCTTTCAAAAAAACTTACAGGTAAGCGTTTTGAATACAGGCATAGCGTAGCGCTTGCCAAAGCTTATGGGAAAATATTTACTGATAAACTAAAGCAAGGTAAATACGATATTATTTTTGCTCCGGCCTCATCTTCCAATATTGCATTTCTCGAAACCAATACTCCTATTGTTTACCTGAGCGATACTACATTTGCGAACATGATTGGGTATTATCCTGCCTATACTAACCTGCAAAAAAAATCAGAGGACGAGGGTAATGCAATAGAACGTATGGCTCTTGCTAAATCAACTCTGGCGTTATTCCCTTCTGAATGGGCTGCAAATTCAGCTATAAACTATTACGGTATTGATAAAGCCAAGGTGTATATAAATCCCTTAGGCGCAAACATTGATAGTATTCCTGATAGAGAAACTGTATTGTCTCAAAAAAAGAAAACTGTTTGTAAGCTTCTTTTTTTGGGTGTGAATTGGGAAAGGAAAGGTGGCCCAATTGCTTTTGATACATTAAATCAATTGAATGCACTGGGAATAGATACTGAACTTACTGTGTGCGGATGTGTACCTCCTGCAAATTTTGTTCACCCAAAAATGAAAGTGATTTCCTTTTTAAATAAAAATAATGCAACTGATTCGGAGGTATTTAAGAAACTCCTCTTAGAATCTGATTTTCTAATTCTGCCTAGCCGCAGCGAATGCTTTGGGGTTGTGTTTTGCGAAGCAAGTGCGTTCGGATTGCTATCTATTGCTGCAAACACCGGTGGTATTTCGGGCGCAGTTAAAGAAGGCATTAATGGAGTATTGTTGCCATACCAATCTGGCGGAAAAGAATATGCTGAAGTAATTAAAAATATATTCAGTAGCGATGAAAGGTATTACAGCCTGCGGAAAAACTCGAGAGACCTTTTTGAAAGCAGTCTTAATTGGGATAAGTGGGCAATGGATGTGAATGGTTTGATTCAGGCGCTCTTAAAACAACTTATTCAGAAATAAGCCGGGCAAATTTCTGTTTGTTCTCTACAATATATTTCGGAAAGGAATTATCTAGCGGTACATTTTTATATCTAAAATCTCTTCCGAAAATATCATCCCCGTTCTTTATGGCTTTGCGGATGGTTTCAATGTTCTTGTATTCTGCTTTGTTGTATTCGGTGTGTGCAAAGGCTTCTAGTTTTTTTAGTATCATTTCTTCTCCACCTAAATAACTAAAGTGCCAACCCCCATCGGGTATAAACACAATCTTTTTGCCTTTAAGAGTAGTGTTGCGCAATTTCCATAACCGCCAATAAATGCGATTAATAGTTTTTACATGAAACACGCTTGACAATTGCATGCTTAGTTCCCGTAAATCCTGTATTCGCCCCAATTTATTATAGTTTGCCATAATTGTACCATTCCAACGATAGCTACTGCTATAGGTAGCACTCATGCAATTAATAAAGTAGTAATACATCTTCTGGCGGAATATTTTTATCCCGCTTTTATCTTTAAAATGCAAAATTTGTTTTGGATCCGGTATTTCATCAACGTCCGATATAAGTACCGTATCGTTAGGCTTGCAGTCTTTGAGCCCTTTACTTATCATATTACGTTGATGATGTTCTAATACCCATGCCGACTCTCCTTCATAAGGTGGATATTCATCTACCACCACATGAATGATTTTATCGGCAAATGCAGCGTATCGGGCTTTATTTTCGGCGTAGTGCAATGGCTTTTCTTTTCCCTGGTGGGTGCGTGTAGCTTCTACAAGTACAAATTTATCTACTACACTGTTAAGTGTATTCATACGTATCTCAAGCAGGTCAAGCTCATTAAAAAATGTAAAACAGTCGTATATCATTACACTGTAGGTTTTTGCGGAGTGGCATTACGTGCCATATTGAAAATTACAAGTATCATAGCAATATTTACAAGGCTTTGGGTAATGGAGATTAGTGTAAGCAGTATTAAGAAATTTACATGGCATGCTAGACCAATGGCAATTACAGCAACTAATACAGCATTCGATGCAAGGGTAAGGAATAATATAATCTTTTGCTTGCCAAGTATAGATGCTATCTGTACAATTGGTGCGCGTAACATATCGAAAAATATCCATGGAGAGAGAGCAGCTGCGTAAATACCGGCTTCGCCCCATTGAGGGCCAAAAATAGTTTTGAAAAGAAAAGAGCCTGCAAATAAAAGTATTATAGGTATGGCAATAGTTATTGCACCGGTCTGGAGTGTAATACGTTTTACGAGTCCATACATGTCTTTACCCTCGCGATATGTTTCTGATGCCTCAGCAAAAAAGACATGAGAAAAAGGTAAAACGATTAACCTCACCGGAACTTGCAGCACACGCATACACATACCGTAGTAACCAATTTCTGCTGCAGAAAAATAAGCCGATGCCACCAATACAATAATGCTCATTTGTATAGCATCTACAAAGCCCTGCAGTATATTTATTTTAGGAAACTCGGAATATTTGGCAGCCAGCTTGGTAAGTTTATTTACAGGATAGGTGACCAATTTCCAGCCATCTTTTCGTATAGTGAGAATCATAATAAGAACTGCTGAAACAGTTTGCCCTGCAATAGTTCCTATCAATAATCCTGTTGCTTCATAGCCTCTTAACAATAACGCTACTCCATTATTCACCGTTGCCTCAAGCGGGCGCAGGAATGATACTCGGTTAAATCTTTTTTCGCGTACGTTCCACATCCAAAAAAGCTGGAACAGGCTAAGCAACACCAACGAAACTGGAATAACAAAGAACCAATGCCTTACCGCACTCTGATTGTAAAAATTCAGAGGTACTGCATATACAACCCAGGCTGCAATGGCTGTTGCAATGGCAGTTAGCCAGGTTATCCACATACCTAATGATACCAGTCCTTCGGCATCCTGCTTATCGGCGGCAGCAACAATAGCTACGTCGTATTTGCCGCAGGAAACAACCGTTACAAAAGAAATGAGGGAAGTGAATACAGTAAGTGCACCAAAAGCTGAAGGGCCATAAATGCGCGCGAGTAAAATGTTAAAGCCGAAGTTTATTACCTGTGCAAGCGCCGTATAGCTTACCAGTGTAAATATGTTTTTTGCAAACGCCGAACCAAATAAAAACTTTTTTATCACTACAATACGGAATTTAAAAAGCGCTGAATAATTTGTTTCATTCGTCTTTTCTTGCCTGTATAATTTAAAATTTCTTCCATTCTACTAATCCTGTTCCCGACCAATGGCCAAAAGATGTTATATCGAGTTTAAAGAGAGGAATATCTCTCCATATCTTTAACATATTCCAAAGGCGTATGTCGTCAAAAATAAGTATAGGATCATTAACAAAATCAATTGTTTTAAAATTATCTATAAACATCTGTTCCTGAGTACCATCTTTAGCCGCATCTAAAAAAATGAGGTCTGCATTTTTCAATAGTTCAGCATGTTTTTTCAGCCCTTCCTTCGATGAAAGGTCATCGGTATATTGAACTAAGCTTTTGTCAGCAAAATCAGTTTCTTTTAAGTGTGCTCCGCCCGGATATTTTTTCCAATCGATCAGATCGAAGGTTGCAAGCTTAGTGCCAGGCAATAAATATTTTTTCATGCAAAGAGCTGATAGGCCCTTTTCTGTACCTATTTCAATAACAAGTTTTGGTTTCAGGGTTTGCACTATGCCCGAAAGGAGTTTATAGTGTTCGCCTGGCCAAACATCAAGATAATTCCCTTGTTTTGTTCGTTGTGCTATATCATCTAAATTGGTTTGCATTGCAAGTTTTGCCGAGTCAATAGCTATATCAAGTAATCGTTTAGAAGGCTTTCCGGCATCATCATCGGCCGAGAAGAGCATGGAGTACTCGTAATGCCTGGCAGAGGTTGGTGGCGGTTGCAGTTTATTAAACACTTTCCTTATTATAGGCATTCTTTTTGTTTTAGCTGATAAGAAGCAAAGCTACAGAAAAGGAATAGATATCTTGTTCTTTTTCAGGGCTGTACAATGATGGTTATTAAAACTACAAGGGTGCAAAGATTTTAGTATTTTAGTGGAACACTATACTGTATTTAAAGAAGCACCTTTATGAGTAATGAAATTGCAGAAAAAATAAAAGAATATAACAAGGGCCGTTTACCTGATCTGCTAAAGCGGAAGTATAAGGCCATGCGCGAAGATAAATATAGGTTTTACCGTGCAATTCCGCATTTGCTGTATGCAGATATACCTGCAAATTCGTTTTTGCATGATGCGCCTAATGTTTGGCTGAGCGGAGACCTGCACCTGGAAAACTTAGGCAGCTATAAAGGCGATAATAGAATGACATATTTTGGAGTGAATGACTTTGATGAATGTGTGCTGGGGCCATTACTGATTGATATAAGCAGGATGTTGATGAGTATTTATATATCTGCAGGCAGCCTGAAGTTAAAAGCAGGCGAAGCACAGGATCTGTGCAATGTGTTTATTGATATTTATTTTGAAAAACTTGCTGAAGGCTATATACGTGAATTGCAACCGGAAACAACCCGTGGTGTTATGCGGAAGTTTTTGGAGAAAGTGCAGAGTAGGAAGCGGAAAGCATTTATTGATAAGCGAACAGTAATGAAAAAAGGACATATAAAACTGGTAATAGATAATGTGCATACATTACCAATCAGTGAAGTTCAAAAAGAAGAGGTTGCAACAAGAATTTCTCAATGGGCAACAGGAACTACTAATCCGGGCTTTTATAAAGTAAAAGACGTTGCATTTCGAATTGCCGGTACATCGAGCCTTGGACTAAGGCGATATGCTGTTTTAGTAGAAGGCAGGGGAGAACCCGATGGTTACTTTTTACTCGATCTTAAAGAAGCATTCCCATCGTGCCTCGAGAACAACATTAAAGTTAAACAGCCTAAGTGGAAGAACGAAGGTGATCGGGTGGTTGAGGTACAAAAAAGGACCCTATCTGCCCCACCTGCATTGCTTGCAAGTATTAATATGGGTAAACGGAATTTTGTATTGAAAGAATTGCAGCCATCAGCAGATAGAATTGATTACAGGTTATTTAAGGAAAACACAAAAAAACTGAAGAACATATTGGAGGATATGGCTGCCATTTGCGCATGGAGCAATTTGCGAAGTGGAGGACGAGACGGCTCAGCTATTACCGATACACTTATAAATTATGCAAAAGAAAGCAGTAAGGTAAAAAAGATGTTGCTTGAATATTCCACCAGGACATTAGCAACTACTGATAAGTATTATAAGGCATACTGCGACGCTTATGATAAGGGTTTCTTTAAGCAGGCTAAGAAATCTTAATACCCATTACACAAATATCATCCGTTTGGGCATAAGTACCTTTCCATGTTTCAATGGTGCCATCGAGTATTTGCTTTTGTTGTGCTATTGGCTTATCTCCTAATGAAACAAGCAGGTCGCGGAATGCACGTGAGGTGAATTTTTTATTTTTCTCTCCTCCAAACTGGTCGTGGTAACCATCCGATGCAATATAAACCGAATCGCCTTTTTGCAGTTGTATGGTTTGTGTGCTGAAATTTATTTCCATTTTGCCTTCCTGGTAACCTATTGGTTGTTTGTCAGGCAATAGCTCAAGCATATTGTTGCCATGTGGCCTTAGTTTTGGGTTTTGAGAAGCAGTGCTGCTTATGTTCTTCCGTACGAGGTAGAGCGGGTTGTTAGCGCCTGAATATTCCAGCGTGTTCTTATCCTTATCCCAAATACATATTGACATATCCATACCATCGCGCGATACAGACTCTTGTCCTTTTTGCTGCAATTGTTTTAATAAGTTATTGCGCATTTGACCTAATATATCAGATGTATGGCTGGCTTTGTTTTCAATAACCACCTGGTTAAGTATGCTGTTGCCTATCATGCTCATAAACGCACCGGGTACACCATGGCCTGTACAATCTACCACTGCAAATATTAACTTGTTGCCAAGGGAATGGAACCAATAAAAATCTCCACTTACCACATCGCGTGGCTTATACAGTACAAAACATTCTCCCAATTGTTCTTTTAATGAATCTTCCGATGGAAGTATGGCACTTTGTATTTTGCGGGCATAAGCAATACTGTCTGTAATGTCTTTGTCTTTTTCCTGCAACTCGGCATGGGTGCTGTTCAACTGCCTGTATGCAGCATCTACATCTTTCTTTTGTGTCTCAATTATCTTTTTCTGCTCATTGGTTATTTTAAAACGCCTGAATAGCAATGTTAAAAATATAAGTACAAATCCGAGCCCGGCAGATATACCTACGATAACAAATTTTTGGCGTTTGTCTTTTTCTGCCGCAACGGCTTCTTCTTTTTCGCGTTCTTTTTTCTGTGCAAGTAGTTTTGTATCGTAGTCGTATTGAGCCTCTATATTGCCGATGGCCTTTTGCTTGTCTTGACTAAAAATAGAATCTTTAAGCTTAATAACTATATCGAGATACTTTGCAGCCGATTGATAATTGCCTACACTTGCAAATGCATGCCCAAGTGTTTTCGATGCATCCATCTTTTCCTGTAAAACGCCCACGCTATCGGCAATATCAAATGCATGCTGATAGAATGCTATTGCACGAATTTCTTCTTTCCTTAAATTATATACATTGCCTATTCCCATATAAGCTGTAATAAGGCTGGTCTTGTTATTCGCTGCATTGGCCGATTCTATACACTTTTGCTCATATACTAGTGCAGAATCGAGCATGGCGGTGCGCTCAATAGACACCTTATTTCCGTAAGCCATATATGTAAATTCTTTAGCAGTTGAATCGAAGTGATAAATATCGAGAAATGCTTCTGCTATGTTTGAATAAGAAGCATAGGCCTGAGAAGTAACCCCCATTTTTTTTGCTGCATTCAGCGATTTGAAAGTGTAAATAAGAGTTGCGGCATAATCATTTTTTATTAAATAACTGTGCCCTATATTCTGATAATCAAAGATCAGGTTCTCCTGATTATTAAATGAACTATCTATTTTCAATGCTTTAAACTTGCATTCTATTCCTTTTTTTAAGTCACCCTGCATTTCATATAAATTCCCCAAATTGGTATTAACAGTTGCAATGCCTTCCTGGTTATTCTCATCTTCGTATATTCTTTCCGACTTAAAGTAATATACTTCTGCATTTACATAATTAGCTATATCCTGATAGTCTAAGGCTATATTATTATACAGGTCGGCAAGCGATTTTTTACTGATGATAGTGTCTATTGCCAGCGCTTTAAAATAGTAGTCGAGCCCAATGGCATACTTATCCTGATCAGAAGTAATATTGCCCAACATATTATATATAGAATTCAACCTCTCGGTATTTTTGTATGTGCTGCACATTGCCAGTGCGCTATCCTCATATACCAGTGCTGTGTTTAAATCTCCTTTTACATAGGTATAAACACCAATATCATATACCGATCCTATAATACCTTTTACCCACGAAATTTTACGTGACCATGCCAACGATTGACGGCTTAGTAGTAACGAGCTATCCGGATTACTGGTTTCCATTTCGGATGCCAGGGCAAATAATGCACCTATTTTAACCGTGTCCTGTTTGGCATTGGCCAACACATATTTAATAGAATCTGCCTTATGGTGTTGGGCAAACACATTAGTCATGGAACCAAAAAACAGGACAAATACCAGGGGTAGGGTTTTCACTGCCGATAAAATTGGAGCTATAAATATACATTGATTCTTTTACCCCTGCCCCTAAAGGTTTTTTTAAATGCATAAAGCGTTCTAAAGCCCCTTTAGGGGTTGGGGTTGTATTTTGGCAATAAAAAAAAGCCCCGCACTGGTGCGAGGCTTTTCGTGTAAGAGCTTACAAGATGATTATTTCTTGTCAGCAGCTTTGGTTTCGGTCTTTTTAGATTCTTTCTTTACCTCTTTCTTGGCAGCAGGCTTAGCTTCTTCTTTCTTTGTTTCTTTCTTTTCAGTCTTTGCTTTGTCTTGTTTTACGTGCTTAACAATAGGACTTGCAAAAGATACACCAGCGAAGAGAACCAGTGAAGCGAGGATTAAACTTAAGTTTTTCATGACAGTTGAAATTTAATTGGTTAGTTTATGAGAACAAAGGTATAGTGGCAGAATGAAGAATAAGTGAAGAGGAATTGAGCGACTGTTAAGATTCGTTAAAATAAAACTGTACCTGATTTGTTTAGCACAAATAAAAAAGCCCCGCACTAGTGCGGGGCTTTTTTTAGGCAAGAGCCAAACTAATTACTTTTTGTCAGTAGTAGTTTTGGTTTCGGTTTTCTTGGTGTCTTTCTTCACCTCTTTCTTATCTGTTTTCTTGTCTTCTTTCTTTTCAGTTTTCTTTGTTTCAGTTTTTGCCTTGTCTTGCTTTACATTTTTCTTTGTAATAGGACTTGCAAAAGATACACCAGCGAAAAGAACCAGTGAAGCGAGGATTAAACTTAAGTTTTTCATGACAGTTTTAATTTTATTGGTTAGTTTATGAGAACAAAGGTATGGCGGTAGCATGAAGAAAGAATGAAGGACAATTACTGTGAATGAAGGTTCATTAATAATATAAGTTGATTCAATAGATATAGTCTAAATCTCAAAATAGGTCACTATAATGAAGAAATTAGCAGCTTAAAAAAGGAGTAATTTATCTGATTGGATAAAAATATTTTCAATTTGATGATTTTCTTATCAAAAATAATTAACTGTAAATCAATTAGTTATGTCATATTGCTAAAAATAATAGCATTCAACTATTTGAATTGATAAAATACTTGGTAATTTTGTGCTAAATATATTGTCAATGTCGCTAATAGATAAAAACATAAAAACACTCAGAGCCCTACGGAACCTTTCACAGGAATCGCTTGCTACCGAGTTAAGCATTCCAAGAGGCCGTTTAGCATCTTATGAAGAAGGCCGAGCTGAACCACCTTATGATCTATTAATAAAATTCGCTGATTATTTTCATGTTGCCATAGATGCCCTCCTGCGTGCCAATTTATCTAAAACTAAACCGGAAGATTTGATGAAAGTGGGTGAAAACCGAATTCTGTTTCCTATAATGGTAGATAAAAATGGTAATGACCTAGTTGAAGTAGTACCCATTAAAGCGCAGGCGGGGTATCTTAATGGATATGCAGATCCGGAATATATTGAAAGCCTGCAACACATGAATTTCCCTTTTCTACCCGTAGGCAAACACAGGGCTTTCCCAATAAAGGGCGATTCAATGCCTCCGCTTACCAATGGAAGCTTTGTTATAGGCAAGTACATGGAATCGTTAAGAGAAGTAAAAGACGGACAAACCTATATTTTGGTAACCCGCGATGAGGGTTTGGTTTACAAGCGTGTATATAGTAATGTAAAGGAAGATGGTACACTTAGTTTGCATTCTGATAATAAGGTGTACGAGCCTTATAAAGTAAAAGCAGAAGATATTTTGGAGGTTTGGGAATACCAATGTGCCATAAATACATCGAAGAACAAACCTGAGGAATTGAATCTGGAAAGCATAATGAGTATGTTGCGCGATTTGAAAATAGAATTTGAAAGAATTAAGAAATGAGAGCCTCAATTAAAAATAATACTATGAGAAAGATAGATAGGTTGCCCTCTATGTTTGTTGACTCAGTTGCTGAATTAATTAAACACGATCCACTTGAAATTAGCTTAGGCTTGTTTCACGGTAATTCAAAAAACCTGTATTTTAAATGCTACCGAAAAGGATGAGTTGCTTATACAAATGAAAACCCTGCAAAAGGTATCAAAGGCAGGTGAGGTACCTTTAAGTTATAGCATAAAAATAAGGATAAAATATTTGCAGACTTTTGCAGGTAAGGATAGAGCGGTTGAAATGACTGGAGAGTATTCGATAATAATAAAAGCAAACCGAAGTATAAACCTTAATTATTTAAATGGCAGCTATCATACCGATTACAGGCAAGTTATTGATTTTGCGGTTAATGAAGTGTTGGCGAAAATGATGAACCAGGCTAAGCATTATGCAATGCAATACGGGCTTAAGCAAGACTATATTCAAATACCTGCAGTTAGCATGTTAGAAGAGGCGAAAAGCAAACAATCAATGGGGTACTTTAATGAACCCAATTTCAACTATCAGAGGGCGTAAATGTTCAAAACTTAATAGAGTAGTCAGTACATAATTATATATCTTTAACTTTAATAATTCACAAACAACAAAAGCAAATTACCATGGAAAAAGTAGCAGAAAAAGTAGAAAAAGCAGAGAAGAAAGACGCAGTAAAAGAGGCGAACAAAGAAAAACTGAAAGCCTTAGCGCTTACCATTGAGACGATTGAAAAGACCTATGGTAAAGGTACCATTATGAAAATGGGCGATGCCCCTGGCGATTCGATAGAAGTGATACCAACAGGTTCACTCACACTCGATATAGCGTTAGGTGTTGGTGGTTATCCTAAAGGCCGTGTAGTTGAAATTTATGGCCCTGAATCATCAGGTAAAACAACATTGGCACTGCATGCAATTGCAAACGTGCAACGCAACGGTGGTATTGCTGCCTTTATTGATGCGGAGCATGCTTTCGACCGTTTTTATGCAGCCAAGCTTGGTGTTGATATTGGCAACTTGCTTATATCGCAACCCGATAACGGCGAACAAGCCCTTGAGATTGTAGAAAATCTGATTCGTTCGGGTGCTGTAGATATGGTAGTTATTGACTCAGTAGCTGCGCTTACCCCACGTGCCGAAATTGAAGGCGAAATGGGTGATTCGATGATGGGCTTGCAAGCGAGGTTAATGTCGCAAGCGCTGCGTAAGCTTACCGGAATTATTAATAAAACCGGTTGCTGCTGCGTGTTCATTAACCAATTGAGAGAGAAAATTGGTGTTATGTTCGGTAACCCTGAAACAACCACCGGTGGTAATGCACTTAAGTTTTATGCTTCGGTTCGTTTAGATATCCGCCGTATTGCCCAAATTAAAGAAGGCGAGCAAGTGGTAGGTAACCGTACCCGTGTAAAAGTGGTTAAGAATAAAGTTTGCCCTCCTTTTGGCCTGGCTGAGTTCGACATTATATACGGAGAAGGTATTTCGAAGGTTGGCGAAATTGTTGACCTTGGAGTAGAGAAGAACGTAGTTAAAAAGGCCGGTGCCTGGTTCAGCTATGGCGAAACACGCCTCGGACAAGGAAGGGAAGCTGTTAAGCAAATATTTAATGATAACCCTGAACTGGCTGAAGAAATAGAAAACAAGATTAAAGACGCCCTCGCACAGAAAGTATGAATTTAACTTTTCGTGCGGTTTTTGCAGGACTTCTGGGAATCACATTGGCTCTCACAGCTTGCAAGAATAGCAATTCACAACAGGTACAGCAGCAGCATGGTAAGGATACGAGCCATGTTGCTGCTGATACTATTTCCGCAAAGATCGAATGGTATTCGGCGTATATCATGGGCCACCCTTTAGATGCCAATGCTTATTGGAACAGGGGAAAGCTTGAAGCATTGCAAAAAAAATATACCCGTGCTGAGAAGGATTTTACTGAGACGGTGAAAATAGACAGCACTAAGGACAAGTATTATAATAGCCTGGCGGATGCAGAGTTTGTTTTGGGACATACCCGCGAATCTAAGGCTGCATTTGAAAAATGTATTGTACTTAACCCTGCTAATACAGATGCACTGCTAAAGCTTGGCGAGATTTATTTTTATGTTAAGAAGTATAAAGATGCTATTGAATTAACAGATAAGGCTTTGCGTATAAATGTGCATTTGGCTAAAGCTTATTTTATGAAGGGGATGATTTTCCTTGAAGTGCATGATACAACTAAAGCTATATCGAGCCTGCAAACTGCCATAGAACAAAACTCTTCTTATTTCGATGCTGATATTCAATTGGGCTTAATTTATTCAAGAAAGGGAAGTATACATGCGGTTGATTATTTTAATGCTGCACTTAATGCCGATCCGCATAGTGTTGAGCCTTATTACGATAAGGGCATGTTCTACCAGACTAAAGGTGATTATGATAATGCTATAAATTCATACACCCAGCTTTTGCAACTAGATTCTACCTATAAATTTGCATTATATAACCTTGGCTTTATTTATTATTTAAATGGCAAGGACTATAAGAAGGGCATTTATTACTTTAGCAAAGCAATTAAAAGTGATACTAGTTATACAATGGCATATTATGCCAGAGGAAATTGTTACCAGGAAATGAATGACCTTGCAAATGCAGAAACAGATTTTGCACATGCTATAAAACAAAGGCCTGATTTTGTAGAGGCACAGGCATCGTATAAAGAAGTGAAAGCGAAACTGAAATAATGAGTTCAACACAGAGTTCACAGGGTAAACAGAGTTTCACAGAGAAAGATTATAATAATCTTACTTATAAGATTATTGAATGTTGTGTTGAAGTACATAAAGAACTTGGTCCTGGTTTGATGGAATCAGTTTATGAGATATGTCTGGAAAGAGTTATGACGAAAGCAGGATTATATGTTCAGAGGCAGGTGCTTCTCCCTGTTACTTTCAAAGGAGAAAAACTGAACAAAGAATTTATTATTGATATGTTGGTAAATGAATTAGTTATTCTTGAATTTAAATCAGTAGAAACTCTTCTTCCAGTTCATGAATCTCAATTGGTAACCTATTTAAAGTTAGCAGATAAGAAAATAGGACTGCTCATCAATTTTAATGTGACTTTATTAAAAGATGGTATTCGAAGAAAAATTAATGGTGATTTAAACTCTGTGTAACTCTTTTTACTCTGTATCTCTGTGTTGAAAAACAAGCAAACACTGATTAATTATTAACTCAATTATAATATGAAAATACTTTGCATAGGGCGCAACTACGCTGAGCACGCCAAAGAAATGAAGGCTGAAACACCAACAGAACCCGTGTTTTTTATGAAACCCGATACAGCACTGTTGCAGAATAACTCGCCTTTTTACTACCCGAAATTTTCAAGCGATGTGCATCACGAAGTAGAAGTGGTATTGCGCGTATGTAAAAATGGTAAGAACATTCAAAAGCAATTTGCATCAAAATATTACGATGAAGTTACAGTGGGGATTGATTTTACTGCCCGCGACTTGCAAGCCGCATGTAAAGCTAAAGGCCTGCCATGGGAAAAAGCAAAGGGGTTCGATAGTTCAGGAGTAGTAGGTACTATGAAGTCGAAAGAAGATTATAAGGACATGAGCAATCTCTCTTTTAAGCTTGATATAAATGGCAAAACCGTTCAGGAAGGTAATACCAAAGATGTTTTATTTTCTTTTGATACTATCATTGAATATGTTTCGCAATTTGTAACTCTGCGTATTGGCGATTTGATATATACCGGTACTCCTGTGGGGGTGGGTGCAGTAAAAGTTGGCGACAGACTGGAAGCATATTTAGAAAATGAGAAACTTTTGGACTTCGAAGTAAAATGAAAAAAATACTCATACTTGGTGCCGGCAGATCAGCTTCATCACTTATAACCTATTTACTTAATAACGCAAAAGAGTACAATTACGAAGTTACTGTTGCTGATACTTCATTAGATCTTGTAAAACAAAAAACAGCAGGACATGCTTCTGCAAGGCCTATTGCATTAGATATTGCTGATGAAAAGCAAACACATAATGAAATAAGCAAAGCGGATATAGTAATATCTATGCTGCCTGCTTTTCTGCACCCGAAAATTGCAAGCCAGTGTGTGAGCATGAAAAAGTCGATGGTGACCGCATCGTATGTATCGCCCGAAATGAAAGCCCTTGATGCTGATGCACGCAAAGCTGGCATTATATTAATGAACGAAGCAGGCCTCGACCCGGGTATTGATCACGCATCGGCCATGAAAATTATTGACCATATAAAAAGCGAAGGCGGTAAACTGCTAAGCTTTAAATCATATACCGGCGGACTGGTTGCGCCGGAATCGAATGATAACCCATGGGGATATAAATTTACTTGGAACCCACGCAATGTAATATTGGCTGGGCAAGGCACTGCTAAGTTTATTGAAAACGGAAAGTATGCATACGTACCATACAACAAGCTTTTTACCCGGATAGAAAAAACGCACGTGGAGGGCTGGGGCGATTTTGAAGGCTATGCAAACAGAGATTCATTAAGCTATCGTTCGATATACGGTATTGAAGATATACCTACACTTATACGCGGAACCCTGCGCATGCCTGGCTATTGCGAAGCATGGAATGTGTTTGTGCAATTAGGTATTACCGATGATACATATCACATAGAAGGTTCTGAAAAAATGACCCTGAGGGAATTTATTGAATCATTCATTCCCGCTGGTAAAGCTGATATTAAACACAGGCTGGCTGATTATGTGGGCATACCTGTTAAAGGTAAAATAATGGACATGCTTGAATGGGCGGGTATGTTTGAAAACAGGCCCATTGCCATAAGGAGCGCCAGTCCTGCACAAATATTGCAGGCCCAGTTAGAGGAAAAATGGAAGCTGAAGGATGGCGATATAGATATGATTGTGATGCAGCACCAGTTTGAGTATGAACTGAAAGGAAAAATGCAATTCATTACTTCTTCATTAGTTGTAAAAGGCGACGATGCTATACATACCGCTATGGCTAAGACTGTAGGCTTACCAATAGGCATACTTACCAAACTTATTATAACCGATCAGATAAAACTGAAAGGTGTTTGCATACCTACAGTACCAGAAATTTACAATCCGCTTTTGGATGAACTGGAAGAGATGGGCGTAAATTTCGTTGAGAAGAATTAATTACTTAATACAGTTAGTTTCTATTTTTCCTTAACCAATTTAAATCTTGTACAGTAAACTTGTCCATCGGATTTTTTTAATATCCCCAAGGTATCCTGTTTAATAACCACTTCATTCATTGTTTTGTATAGACGATATAAAAATGAGCATGTATCAGTAATAAGTTCTTTTCGTCTGCCACCATGAACATCATAGACCTTTTCGGCAATTAATTGAATCGTATCTGCTTTCACTTTCCATCTGCCCTTTGCAAGATAAGTCCAGGTGCAACTCCCATTTTTTTGTTCAAACGTACTATCTTTTTTTAAAGTCAAATTGTAGTGATCGTATCCAAAGATGCAGTGGAATTTACCTAATGGAGTTTTCTGACCTGTTGAAATGAATAGCGTCAGAATTAATATGTATAAATATTTCATGATACTTCAGAATGCTTTAACTAATATACAAAATTCAGACCAATTATGAAGTTTAGCCTAACTATACCCGTGGCTCCTCAGGTATAAAGCTTTAATCAGCTCTTGCCTTTTTCGCCCAATATTAACGGAAGTGTTGTAAGGAGTTAAGAACTCGAATATCCGGTTTAGGAATTTTACCGAATACGGGTAATACCTGAAAATTGTTTTAGGCAAGCCCATTGCCTCACAAGCACGTTTGCCCAAAAAGTAATGGTTATATGCAAGATGAGCTCCTACTACAAATTTTTTCTGCCAAAGGTGTTTTGCAAATGCTGCTGAGAGAGGCTCTTTCAGCAAAGCATCTGCCAGCGCTTTTGTATCCTCATCGGCAGCTGATTGTGTAATAGTCCATTTGTAAAGCGTTGCAATAGCTTCAATTTCTGTATCCGGTAAATAGGAGGGAGGTATGCCCAGTAAATACCCTATATACTTCCACAGGTGTAGAACTCCTTTTATTTCTTTTTCAGTTGGAACCAAGCCAACCCTTTTTAAACCCTCCATAAAAACTAAAGAGAAGCCTAAGTTAGTAGCCACCATATCGCATTGGTTAATGGGTACACCCCATTGTTCGTTGCTCCAGTCGGGCATTTTTTGTATTGATGTTCTTGCGTAGGCATGCATCAGTCGGACTTTTATAGCGCTCTTAAAACCAATCGAATGTCGCTCCATTGCATTCTCTCCGGTTACATTAACCCAAAAGTCAATGGTTTCTGCCATACGTTTGGCTGCGCCTTTTTTTAAGGCTTGCGTATATATAAGCGGTTTGTTAATGGCTGACGATTCATAACCACCCATTAAGCAATAATCGCGTAATACAATGAGTCCAAGCGTGCCTGCCCTGCGGCAGAAAGATGAGCCTGCATGAAGTAAATCTTTATCTACCCAATCGGGAATAATTTCGACCTGAGCAAATAGTTGTCGAACTGATTCGGGAACATCATTAACTGAATGAAGCCCTTTAGTAAGGGCTTCATCTATCAGTTGGCTTGCTTTATGGAATCCGATCTTTTCAAAGACTTCTTTTATAACGCGGTCGCCAGGTTCATCATATTCCAAAAGTAGTTTCGCATTATCCTCAATGCTCTTCTTATCAGGTACTGCATCTAATTTCCGGAGCATTTTCCTGCCTGCACCGTCATTCCAGTAGTGTGAAAAGCCCGGAGAAGGGTAGGTGAACCTTTTGGGCAGCATTATCTTTCTGCTATTTCTTTTATCTGTTTTAAAAAAGCAGTCATGCCACTTTGCGAATGTTTTTGTCCTTCTTCGTTGGCATAACCCGCTTGCGACCAGGTAAAGGTTGTATGTTTTCCATCTTTCGAATCTAAGTTATAACTCACTATGCTGTAATTTTCAGGTTTATCTTCTGTTCCTGAAAAGCCGCTCCAATAGCTATAACTTATGCGTTTGTGTAAAACATTTTCTTTAATTATACCTTTATCTTTATACTTATGCCCCTGGTATTCGCCTTGAAAAACCACTTCACTACCCACTTTCCAATCGGTTATAGTCTCCGTGCCGAATAAATATTCTTTAATAATATCGGGTGTTGTTAATACCTTCCAAACCTTTTCAGGGCTTGCATTTACTTCAACTGATTCTGATACTTTCAGGTCGTGTCTCATAATTTAATTTTTAAATTTTTCTTCGTAAGCCTTAATATGGTGAGGGAATTCTTCTTTGTAAACAGCCTCAGGAATACCAATAATATTCAGGCGAAATCCATCTGAGTCCATCCCTTCAATATAGCAGCCAATGCCTTTTATTTCTGCACCAGTTTCATTAACCACTTTAAGTCTTGGAATTGTTTCTGTATTTATCAATTTATCTTCAGGATCTTCAGTAGCCTTCACACCATTGTTTTTACAATAAGCACTAAAAAAATCATAGGTCAAAGGCTTTTCATGAAAATCGATCTCTCCAAAGACAACTCCCATAGGAGGGTCACCATATTCAAGTTTTGATGTCGCTATTTTATTGCCGTCTAATAATATAGTATAGATCTTAGCCATTCTTTATTAATTGATAGAACTAATATACAAAATCCCTTAACAGTGCTTAGAATTAATGCTCATCGGCACTTGGTCCGTAACTGGCAGGTATTGGCACATTTAGCAGGCGTAAAAATACACCCATTTGCGCACGGTGGTGTACCATTTGGTTAAAGGTCATGCGAATTACTTCGCCCTTTGAGGCTTCATAATAAATGTCTTTTCCGCTGCGCATTACCCAATTCTTTGGCATAATATCATCCTTGGCTTTTTCCAGATCAGCTTTAGCCGTTGCATTGGCTTTTTCAAATATGGCAAGTACTTCCTTATTGGTTTTTACTTCTTTAGGCGCATAAGGTGCCTTTTCAAAATCAAGCTCATCTGCATTTATAGCCATGCTTACCCATTCAGGTAATTCAGCAATGTGGCAGGCTAGTTGCTTTACACTCATACTTCTTTCGTGGGGCTTCCAGTCGTACTTATCTTTCGGAATACGTGAAAGCATTTTGCGGGTAATTTCGGCTTCCTGTGCCATTTCTTTTAAGAACATCTCTGTCATTTTCATAGGTTTAGTTTTTAATTATAATGCAAACTAACAACCACAGAGTGACAACCCTATGTCAGTAGCCAAAAAATTATTTCATTTTTTTAGAAATAGCTATGCTTATCTTTTTAATGGCCGCCTTTAACTCAGGCGGACTGATAATTTCGGCACTGTCGCCAAACATCATATACCAGCGTGCAAAGCCTTCTATCGAAGGCGCTAGGAAAGTCATTTCTATATCATTCTTTAATTCCTTCTGCGAAACAAAGCCATTATAATATTTCTGATCGCCAAAATGCTTCATTATCTTTTTATCTACCCGCATTACTACCTTATGTATCAGTTCGTCTTTTGTTATTCTTTGTATAAATGAGTTCAGTGAAGGATGTTCCTTTTCAAAAGATTGGTTTGTTCTGGACAGGCTGGATATTCTGTCTATCCTGAAGTTCCGGTAATCTTTGCGTAAATGACAATAGGCGACCAGATGCCAGTATAGGCGCATGTAAAATATACCTACAGGCTCAACGTTCCTTTTGGTTTTCTCCTGACTATGGTTTGCAAAATAATCAATACTCAGAATATTTTTTTCTGAAATGCTTTTTAAAATAACAGGTATTCTGCCCGATTGTAGTTTTTCGGTCGGCACATAAGGGCTATCAATAACCTCTATATGCTTATCTAATGTTTCCAGGTAATCTTTTTCGGTGGCACGCAGTACAGATTTTATTTTGTACATGGCCGATTTATAACTTTCATCTGTCGATTCATCTGTGAGTTTCTCAATCAGTTTTTCGGCGGTTAAAAAAGCAGTAGCTTCTTCCTTTGTAAACATTACGGGTGGCAAACGATAGCCATCCATAATAGAATAGCCAACGCCAGCTTCTCCCGATAATGGTATTCCGCCTTCTTCTAATGTACGTATATCGCGGTAAACGGTGCGCAGGCTAATAGAAAATCGTTCAGCAATCTCCTGTGCTGTAACTACTCTTTTCGATTGCAGTTGAATTAAAATAGAAGTGAGCCTGTCTAAGCGATTCATAATTATATTACCAGATAAAAGGAATCAACCTGTATTTTACTTTCTTCTTGTAATCGGCATATCCTTCCAATTCATTCAGCAACATTTTTTCTTCACCCAGCGATCGGATAGCTAACAGAAGTGTAAGCGCTAAGCCAAAAAGTAAGCCATAAATAGAGCCCATTAATAACGGGGATCCCGTGAAAAGCAATAATGCTGCTAAATACATGGGGTGCCTCACAAAGCCATATACACCGGTAGAAACGACCTCCTGTTTTCGTTCAGTTTGTACACGCACTAAAGGCGATAAAAAAGCATTATCGGCAAAGGCGCGAAAAAAAAGAAAGAAAGAGAATATCAATTCAATGCCTCCTAAAATCTTTAAGAATAAAGGAAATGAAGTGGTCCATCCGAATCTTTTTGCATCTAAGGGCATAATTATGATCCAGCCTAAAAAGCCTACAGCCAGGCAATACACCACATATTTATCCCATCCTTTCTGATCGCCAGTGCCGGGCTTCCTGTATCTTTCAGCCAGTAATGCTGGGTTCTTGCGATACAGATATATAATTGTTGTAAAGCAAAGTGTAGTTAACCAAATACTAAATATCCAACCTTCAACCCAGAGCCAATCACCCGAAAGAAAAAGAATTAACGTAGGGTAGATCATTATGTAAATGAGCGTGAATATTATTTTGCCGATTCCCATATTAACTTAGTTTTTTATAAACAGTTCCAATATAGTCAACAAAATCAGGCTCGAGCCCTTGTTGCCTTATTATGGTTTGTATTTGTGCCCGGTGATGTATAGAGTGATAATTTAATTGCAATGCAATATCCTGAGGCTTTGCACTCCATTGTCCTCCATCAGTTCCGGTGTAGGTTACAAATTGAGATATTTCATCATCTGTTTTCTCCGATAAATAATCTATCCAGAGCTTTATGCTTTTATCCCATTCAATTATCCAATTATCAATTGAGTATGTTGGGTCCCACCAGCTCATTTTACTTTCTTTAGGGTCGTGTGTTATTCTTGCCATCCATCTATACTGGCAATTTACCAAATGATTCATAAACCTCATTGCAGGTTCTTTATCTTTCAGTTGCATTACTTTTTCAAGCACTTTTTTGTTTGCATAACTGTTGTAGTTGAAAGTATCGATAAGATATTTTGACATTTCCATATTAGCGCATTTTTATTTCTGTTTTCATATTTAAAAACTTCCCAAAAGGTTCAGCAGCTTTTTCGAGTATGGTTTTCGATAACTTATTTGAATTCTTAAAGAAACTTGGTTCTATAACTACTTTGTCTTTTTTTATAGTGCGTTTCCAAATACCTGTTACCTGGCCGTTTACAACAATAATAGGTTTAAAGATGCCATTAGTTGTGAAAGCTTTCTTTTGGTGGTCTATATGAATAGATGCTTTTCTGTCTTTATAACTGATAATAAATTCATCGAATGCAGGTAGCAAATGAACTGAAGTTGTTTTGCTTTTAGGAACGCGAATAGAATTAGAAAACCAATAGGTATCAGCGCCAATGGTTCCTGAAACAAAATTTGATTTGACCATTTCAAAAGCATTGCGTGCATCTTTAGCCGGTAAGCCCGACCACCATAAAAAATCTTGTATGGTTGCAGGGCCGTGACTGGTGAAATATTTTTTTGCAAGCTTAGCTAAGGCTTCTTCTCTTGTTATCTTTTTGGTTTGTTTAGCTCTACTGGATAAAAGTGCATAGGTTTGTTTTTTACCGTTTATCTCACCATTGCAAACTATTCCATCTAATTCTGCCCTATACATTATATGTATAGAGGTATATTGGTTAATGACAATTTTAGCTTTTTTAAGCTCGGTCATTAATTCATCGCGGGTTAAATGCTTTTTTGAGTTTGATAATACCTTTTCAATAACTGTATTGCTTTTTGAGAAAATTTCTTCAGTCAGTTCCAGTTCCCTGTGCCTTCCCTTCATAGAGGAAACCATGTGTGGCGCAGATAATTCAAGCATCCAGTATATATCATCGGCAGCAACAAGGTGCCATGTAGGCCGCATTATATGGGTGCGGATAATTGTTCCGCTGTTAAGCGCGGCTTCAATTTCTTTATTGGTAGAATCCGGAAGCCTGATTCCAACTGCCCATTTTGCCATAGCATAATCTTGTGCCTGTATTGCTCCCATATAACTCACTAAGTCTTGCGGCTTTTTAAAAGTAGTTTGCGCAAGTTGCTGATTATACAGGCGTATGGTAGCAATATCGGATAATGTCATCTGCTCATTTTATTCGAAATAAAAATACGATTTTTTTGAGGTGTTTAATTACTCTTTTATTTTTTATGACCAGATGTAACCATTCTCAATAGTTTCTAAGCTACTATCGTATCTTTGTATAAATGGTAAATACCAACAACATACTAATTACCTTAAGTGTATTAATAATACTCTCATACCTGTTCAATATAGTTGCTAAGTATATAAAAATACCTTCAGTAATGTTATTGTTAGCAACTGGTATTGGCTTGCGATTCTTGGGTGATGGATTTGGGTTTCAACTGAACAATACAAGCGTACTTCTTGATCTTTTTGGAACGATAGGCCTTATTATGATAGTGCTGGAGGGTTCACTTGATCTGGAAGTAACACGCAAAAAACTTCCGTTGGTAGGCAAATCATTTTTATCTTCAATTTTGATACTGACCGGAACCTGTGCCTTAATTTATCTGGTCCTTCATAATTACCTGGGGATGCCTTTCCGCAATTCCGTTATCTATTCAATTCCGCTGGGTATAGTAAGTAGCGCCATTGCTATACCGTCAGTAAAAGATCTTAGTGAGCATAAAAAAGAATTTATTATTTATGAATCCACCTTCTCAGATATAGTGGGTATTATGGTCTTTGATTTTGCTATTCTCGATAATGCATTTTCGTCAGATGCATTTAAAGATTTCTTTCTGAACCTGCTTTACATTATTGTTATTTCTTTTATCAGCTCGGCATTGCTGGTACTTATGCTCAACCGAATTACGAGTCATATTAAATCGTTTCTCATCTTTGCCATTCTTATTCTGGTTTACTCTGTCGGGAAAGTATTTCACCTTCCGTCATTATTATTGATACTTACATTTGGTGTAATGCTTAATAACAACAAGTATTTTATTAAAGGCAAGCTCGCAAAGGTATTATACATTGAAAAAATGTCATTGGTAACATTAGAGTTGAAACTACTTACTGCAGAGTCTGCTTTTTTGGTTCGTACCTTTTTCTTTATCCTTTTTGGCTATACCATGAACCTTAAATTGCTGCTTGCACCTGAAGTAGTAATTACCGGCACTGCCATAATAGCCTGTGTGCTGCTTGCCCGTTATGTCTTTCTAAGGTTTATATCAAAAGTGCATGTTATACCCGAGCTTTTTGTTGCCCCACGTGGCCTTGTAACGGTTGTGCTTTTTTATAGCATACCGGCAAGCTTTGTATCGCAGGCATTTAACTTAGGCATACTTTATTATGTAATTATAGTATCAAGTTTAATAATGATGCTTGGGTTGATGTTTACCAAAACCCAATACTCAGAAACGGATACAATACTGCTTGGGGAAGAGAAACCAGAGGGTGATGTATTTACTCAGATAAAATAAAAAAAGAAACCCCACAAAATGTGGGGTTGCTTTTTATTTGCTGAGAGGGGGGGATTATCTTCGATGATCCCAATTGGGGTGGCTTAAAACAAAAAAGCCGCTTTTCAGCGGCATTTTATTTTGCGGAGAGGGGGGGATTCGAACCCCCGGTACACTTTTGGGCGTACGACAGTTTAGCAAACTGCTCCTTTCGGCCACTCAGGCACCTCTCCTATTCCCGAAAAACGGAACGCAAAAGTAAAAAAAAATCAGTCTGTTGTGCAGATACCTGATAAAGCAGGCTGTTTTATAGTAAAATAGGCTGGAAATTGAGAAATCCTCCCCTGGTGCCCTGAATTTATCCCTAACCAAGTACACTTAGTCCCATGGAACAGTAATTTCCTATGGGTGCGGGGAGGATTAATATGTATAGAACTTGTTTTTAAATCTCTGGAACAAAAATATTGTACATTTGGACTATCTAGGTAGTCCATTAACAATATTTAACATAGTCCAGTATGTTTTCACCAAATACAATAGCAATTAATAAAAAATCACCTGTAGCTGTATACTTACAGATAAGTAATGCTATTATTAACAGGATACAGGACGGCACTATAAAGCCGGGCAGTAAAATGCCTTCGAGCAGAGAGCTTTCGGTTATGCTAAAAGTTCACCGGAAAACTGTTGTAAATGCTTACGAGGAGTTAGATGCCCAGGGTTGGATATTCTCAGGTTCTACCAAGGGAACATTTGTAAATACCCATTTGCCCGAAGTGAAACCCCTTAAGTGGAATACGGTAGAACAAGTACCCGATAGCTTGCAAAGCCCGGGCTATGTACTAAAAATAAACACTGACATTAAAGTCCCATCTATACCATACAGAGAATTGATAGGCTTTCACGATGGGCCTGATGTAAGGCTTGTGCCCATTACACAATTGGCTAAAACATATAAGGGTATCATCAACCGTAAATCGTGGCTGTATAACCTTTCGTATGTTGATGTACAGGGTAATGCGGACCTGAGGAATGTTTTATCGGACCATATGAATAGTACCCGTGGCCTGCATACCAGGCCTGAAAATATTTTTATCTCTCGCGGAAGCCAAATGGGCATATACTTAGCTGCAAGGGTGCTTATTACACCGGGCGATAATGTAATAGTAGGTGAACCCAATTACTATTATGCCGATAAAGCACTTATAACCTGTGGGGCTAAACTATTGCGAGTACAAGTTGAAAACGATGGAATAAATGTGGATGAGGTAGAACAATTGTGCAAAAAGAAGAAGATAAGGGCCATTTATGTTACCTCACATCACCATTATCCTACAACGGTTACCCTTAGTGCATCTAAAAGAATGAAGCTATTGGCTCTTGCCGAGCAATACAAGTTTGTGATAATTGAAGATGATTACGACTACGATTTTCATTATGAGAGTAACCCTATTTTGCCGCTTGCCAGCGCCGATAAAAAGGGCATGGTAATATATATTGGCACATTAAGTAAAACGGTGGCACCATCGCTGCGTATAGGGTATGTGGCTGCGCCAAAAAAAATAATTGATGAGTTAAGTAAGCTCAGACAAATAATAGATGTGCAGGGCGACCCTATAATGGAGAAAGCTGTAGCGGAGCTGTTTCTGTTTGGTGAAATGCGCAGGCACATGAAAAAGGCATTAAAGGAATATCATATACGCCGCAATTTTGCCTGTGCCCTGCTAAAAGACAGGCTGGGCGATGTTATTGATTTTAAAATACCTGAAGGTGGCCTTGCTATATGGGCTCAATTCGATAAAAAAGTTTCACTGCCCGAACTATCTGATAAAGTAAGGCGGAAAGGCATTATTCTCTCGAACGGGCTGATACATAGCCCCGAAGGCAAAAAACTAAATTATACGCGTATGGGCTTTGGCTGGATGAATACCAAAGAAATGGAACAGGCAGTTAAAGTACTGCACGATACAATAAAGAAGGGTTAATAAGGCCAGATTATCAAGTTAAATGATGGTGCAAAAAGGATATAAAAGCCCTTATTCGGTATAATCGTTATTTTTGTAATCTATACCCGATAAATTGTGAAGATAAAGAAAGAGGTTAAAACAGGAATAATAGTTGTAGTGGCCTTGTCTATGCTCATATATGGGCTCAACTTCCTCAAGGGTATTAATATATTTTCTCCCAGTAAAAAACTTTATGCTGTTTACGGTAATGTAGAGGGCTTATTACCGTCGAACCCTGTACTTATAAACGGGTTCCATGTTGGGTTGGTGCAGAATATAGAGTTGGAACGTAATGCCAGCGGCAAGGTATTAATTACCATGCTTATTACCGATCACGATGTGCAGATACCCAAAGGAGCTGTTGCCCGTATAACCAGCGATTTTTTTGGCAACAGGGCCGTTCAGCTTGATTTGACAAATGGAAGCCAGACAGAATTCGTGAAAGATAAAGATACCCTTGCCGCTTCTATGGAAATGACACTGAAAGATCAGGTAAGCGCACAGGTATTACCATTAAAGAACAAAACAGAGGAGTTAATATCATCCATTGACTCAACCATGGCAATTATAAAGGGCGTTTTCAGTAAAAAAACCCAGAACAACCTTACTCAGAGTATTGAGAGTATTAATCTTTCCCTCAAGCATTTTGAAACCATGTCGGCCAATATGGATGAGTTGGTAGCTACTCAGAAACAACGTGTAGGCGATATATTGGGTAAGATTGATGAGATATCTACAGCATTGGCAAAAAATAGCAAGCAATTAGGCAATGCCATTAATAATATTTCGAACATAACCGATTCGCTTGCAAAAGCTAACCTGAAGGGCGCTATTGATAATGCCGACAGTACATTGTATTATACGGCACAGGTATTCGAAAAGATAAACAAAGGCAAAGGCTCACTCGGTATGCTTGCTAACGATACTACATTGTATAAGAAGCTTACAGGCGCTTCGGGCCAGCTCGATGCCTTATTGCAGGATATGAGGTTGCACCCGGGTCGTTATGTACATTTTTCACTCTTTGGCAAAAAAGACTAATTAATGCAGTACCTCTCCCAAATAATATTTTTAATAGTCCTTATTATTGCTGTTGTGCTCTTTGCAAAGGCAGCAGGTAAAATAAGCCGCAACATAAAACTGGGTAAGCCATTCGACCGTAGCGACCGTTCTGGCGAAAGGTGGAAAGCCATGTTTATGGTTGCCATTGGGCAGTCGAAAATGGTAAAACGTCTGTTTGCTGGTGTGCTACACGTATTTGTATATGCAGGGTTTGTTATTATAAATATTGAAGTGTTAGAAATATTGATTGACGGTATTGCAGGTACACACCGAATATTCTCACAGGTCGGCCAGCTATACACATTCCTGATCAATGCATTTGAGTACTTAGCTGTTGCTGTTGCTGTATCGTGTGCTATATTTCTTATACGCCGTAACATTGGCAAGTTAAAGCGCTTTTGGAGCATGGAAATGACCACCTGGCCTCGTACCGATGCCAACATTATACTTATTACAGAAATACTTTTAATGACAGCTTTTTTAACCTTAGATGCTACCGGTACACTTATTGAGAGACATAACTATAGTATTAATACCAATGGTATGTTGGATGGAGTATCCGCACAACTAGCTGCTGGATTCTCAGTTAGTAATTCTATGTTGTGGTTATTTAATGGTATGTCAATATCGAGCCTTGAATTCATTGAACATTTTTGCTGGTGGTTCCACATTATTGGCATATTGGCCTTCTTGAACTATATACCTTATTCAAAGCATTTCCATATTTTGCTTGCATTCCCTAATGTGTATTATTCAAACCTTAACCCTAAAGGAGAATTCACCAACCTGGCATCGGTAACACGCGAAGTAAAACTTATGCTCGACCCGAGCAGTGTACCACCCGATGCTGCTGCTGCGCCGCCTGAACGCTTTGGTGCAAAAGATATTTTCGATTTGAGTGGCATACAACTGATGAATGCCTATTCATGTACCGAGTGCGGAAGATGCACATCGAGCTGCCCAGCCAACCAAACGGGCAAAATGTTATCGCCCCGCAAAATAATGATGGATACGCGCGATAGGATGGAGGAGATAGGCAAGAACATGGATAAGAATGGTGGCAAGTTTGTAGATGATGGCAAATCTTTATTGTTCAACTATATAACCGCCGAAGAAGTGTGGGCATGCACATCGTGCAATGCTTGCGTGGAAGAATGTCCTGTAAATATCGATCCTCTTTCTATTATAGTCGACCTGCGCAGGTTTTTAGTAATGGAGCAATCAGCCGCGCCATCAGAATTGGCATTGATGATGAATAATGTAGAGAACAACGGCGCACCATGGCAGTTCCCTGCATCTGACAGGCTGAACTGGACGAGTGGGGTATAATAATATTATCGCAACAAAATATATTCAAATAAAAAGGCTTCCAATGGAAGCCTTTTTATTTGCGTGCTTGTCCTTAATAGGGGGATAGCACTTGGTCTCCTCCCCTGTAAGGGAGGCAGATTAGGTTTTAGTTAACCGGAACTATATCAAGTACTATAAATGAACCCGGCTTAACTGGTGGCCTTGGATGCGCATTTTCTTTGGTAGCTTCAGGTGCGGTGCCAAATTCAGCAGTTGGTAAATATATATGATGTGTTTTTGAATTAACACAATCGGTGCGCGCCCTTTTTTGAGTAGCAACGTTTTCCAGGACTGTAAATGTATTTGCATCTTTTTCTTCTACTACAGTAAGTGTGCCATCGCCGTTTGAACTGTATATTTTGTTGCTTCCATTGTCAAATGCAACTGCATCTACACCGTCGCCAATGGGCAGTGTAGTTATAGCCTTACCGTTATCGGCATTTACTATAACCATCAGTTTATTATCGCATACCGAAAAGAGCCTGCGTGTTTTGGTATCAATTGCCAAGCCACTTGGCCCATCACCGGGGGCAATGCTCCATGTTTCGCCCAATTTCATGGTTTTGGTATCTACAGAGCAGATCATACTCTTGTCTTCCAGATTGAAAAATATTTTACCTGTGCCATCAGCTACTGCAAATTCAGGCTTGCCCGGTAATGCAATGGTTCCTATAACAGTATTTGTTTTGGCATCAATAACGGTAGCATTGCTGCTGCGGCCATTAAAGGTAAGTACGCGCTGATTTACTTTATCATAGCAAATTGCATCTGGGTTTTTGCCGGTAACATTTATTTTGGCAATAACTGCCATGGTAGTCAAATCGAAAATAGTAACAGCCGAATCTTTACCGTCGCTTATAAAACCTTTGTTAAGGTCGGAAGCAATAGCAATGCCGTGCACACCTTTGGTATCGGGTATGGTGCCAACCAGTTTATTGGTGCTTAAATCAACTATTTGTACCACTGTGCCATGCGAAACATATAGTTTATTGGTATTATCGTCAACGGCAATGTAATCCCAGCCACCATCACCTTCAAGGCTTATTTTGTCGGCTATTTTGTAATGCGATTGTGCATTTAGCGAAGTAAATGTGGCAGTAAGTAATAAACTTGCTGTAATAAATGTTATTTTTTTCATAAAGGGGAATTATATAGATGTATTTTTACAAAACTAAAAAGTAATTCTAAAGTAAAGATTAAAAGAAATTCTGGAGAGAATCTGTTTTAAGAAAACAGAAAGAAAAGATAAATTGGAATGCAAGGCACAGTATTAAAAACAATGGGGCAGACCTACAATGTGCTTACCGAAAGCGGTGAGGTGGTGCTGTGTACCCTTAAGGGCCTTATGCGAACCAAAAATGTATCTACTACCAACCCTGTGGTGGTAGGCGACCAGGTGGAGTTTATGCCATCACCACCCGATGACCATGTTATATCGGCGGTTAAGCCAAGGAAGAATTATATTATACGCCAGTCGAAAAAATTATCGAAGCAATACCAGATCATTGCTGCCAACATGGACCAGGTGTTTATACTTGTTACCATTAGCCAGCCCAAAACGCATAATACGTTTATTGACAGAATACTTACCACAGCCGAAGCATACGGTATAGAAGCTCATCTTATATTCAACAAGATAGATATATACGATGAAGAGGAATTGGAAGATATGCAGGAGCGTATGGCAGTTTATGAAAACATAGGCTATCACTGTATTGCCATTTCATTGCTCGACGATAAATCTACTGTAGAGCTTATACAACTATGTAAAGATAAAGTTACGCTCCTCTGCGGAATGTCGGGTACTGGTAAATCTACCTTTATAAACAGGCTTATACCGGGCATGAACCGGAAAGTAGGCGTTATATCAGATGCACATCAAAAAGGTACGCACATGACCACCTTCTCTGAAATGATACCGTTACCTATTGGGGGCTTTATTATCGATACGCCCGGTATACAGGAGTTCGGCATTGCCGATATTACTAAATATGAGTTGTCGCAATATTTCAGGGAAATGAATGAGTACCGTGCCAATTGCAAATTCAACAGTTGCATGCATATTAACGAACCCGGCTGTGCTGTAATAAAAGCGGTAGAGGAAGGTAATATTGCAATGTCGCGTTACGAGAGCTACCTTAGTATGTTCCTTAATGAAGCCAGCGAAGAGAAAAGGTACAAGAAAAATGACAAACCACACTCTTAAAAAAGTATTTGCCATATCACTGATAGGGGTAATGTTATTCTTTGTTTACCTCATGGCAAGGATATCCATTCCTTATTTTTCATTCAGGCACGATATTGGATTTTTACTTACCAAGCAAGCTGTTCTGCATTTATCTATATGGAGGCAGGCTTTTTATATACATGTGGGTACCGGTACTTTTGTATTGCTTATAGGTATATTCCAGTTTGTTAAACCCATTATGATAAAATGGCCGAAGGTGCATCGCCAATTGGGTAAACTATACGTTATACTCATTTTGCTATTTACCGCCCCGGCAGGTTTTGTAATGGCGCTTTATGCTAATGGGGGAGTAGTAGCAAAAATTTCATTTGCCATTACTGCTGCCCTTTGGTGGTTGTTTACTTTTTTGGCGTACAGAAATGCAGTTCAGAAAAAAATCAAATTGCACCTTGCTAATATGTATCGTAGTTATGCATTAACCTTAACTGCTGTTTCATTACGGTTATATGTATTGGTGCTGCCGCACTTTATACATCTGCACTCCACACAAATGTATTGCCTGGTGGCATGGCTAAGTTGGATACCCAATTTGATAATAGCCGAATTGCTAATTAGAAACTGGAAATTGAAAGGAAGTTCTATTCCTGTTTGATTTAGAAACTGTTTGAATTTCATGTTTTTATTTAAAAGGGCGGTTTTCCCGGATGGTAGGATTCCTCACCGCCAACCCGCGGTTCGGAATGACAGGCAGTTTATATCAGAGAGAGAGGAGGGAAAGGGGTGCGGGCGAAGCCCGCACCCCTTTCCCTCCTCAAAGACCAAGCGAATTTGTCATTCCGAACGAGCCCGCCAGTTGGCGGCGGAGTGAGGAATCCTACTTGCTTCGTAATATCCCAAAGGGATCCATTTGGACAAAATTTCTGAAATGAAATTTAAACAGTTTCTTATTTCATAGCGGTTTTAGCTGACTCATGTATTTCTTCAATTTTACCATCATCTTTTAACCTGTACGATTTTTTATCGCCTAATTGTTTCTTTACTACGGCATTGTTAATTGTGTTTAACGAATCAACCTGGGTGGTGACATCAGTAAGTTCATTTTGAAGGTTTTTTTGCTGTGTAGTATCAGTTGCATTGGTATTAGTAATGTTCTCAGTATACTCCTCCTGCTTCTGTTGCAGTTCGAAAATTCTGCTTTGAAAATTATTCATAACAGAATCGGAATATTTCCAGGTTAATGTATAATCTTGTGTTGTAATAATGTTGTTTGCGATTTTTACAGTCTTTGCGCTTTCTTCGGTACAGCGACACGAAATAAGCAAGCTATCGATAACAGTCCCTGTTGGAGAATATGTCAACAAAAAGGTAGAGACCATGTTTGGCCCCTGCCAATACTCAGGGTCTTCCATACCATCGAATAATGAAGTGGAATAGATAAGGGCCGTATAAGCCTGAGTTTCTGCAATTTTTCCAATTGCATAGTAATCCTGGTTTACGCCCCTGTCGAAGTGTGTAGTTACCATACCCGGAATAAAAGAGGCGAAATCAGTACTTATTTCAGCGCCCTTCATATCCAGGCTATCAACCGAATTAGCATAAGGTTGAGTAAGAACAGGAAATAATACTTTATACTTATCAAAATCTGTTTTGGCATTTAACTGTGTTATTATCTGCCTGTACGAATCTGTATTAATTAACGAGGTCAGCCTCCCATCCTTTTGTAGTGTGGCAGTGTCGTTAAAGCCATGCTCAAAAGCATTAGTAAGGTTAAAAATGGCCTGGCTTAAATGGAACGACATTTTATTTCCATCGATTGCGCTATCATAACTTGCTAATAAGTTATCGGCACAGGCCATATTATAGTAAATAACAGCAAGCGGCTGATAATGTAAAAAAGTTGCCATATCGTATGCCTGCAAGGCTTCATTCAATTCAGATTTTTTTGTGTCTGATTTTGCACTGCTTTGCATATCCATCAATACCTGGCCTATTTCAAAATAAGTGTTTGGTTGCGGCAGTGCCACTAACGATTGCTTAAGCAATACAATAGCCGAATCAGGCATTTTTTTATTCTTATACAAATCATCACCCTTTGCAAATAATGCATTGCTCTTTTTGGTCAGCGAATCTGTTTTAAGTGTGTTCGCGTAAAAAACGGCTCCACTTACAAGATGCTTGTCATAAATATTATTTACTGTAAGGCTTGATAACGACAATTTCAATTTTGGGTTTATTTTAACTTTTGGCTTGCAGCCTAATACGCAAATGCCTAATGCTAAAATGCTGAGCTTAATAAAGTTTGTAAATCGCATGGTATGTATTTTTAGTTTTTAATCTCTATGAGGTTTTCGGATTTTTTCAATCATGCCTGCTGGCGTAATTTCAAAGTCCACGTCTCCAAGCTCTTCAGTTTTATTTAACAGATGATTATCAAAATCATTTTTTGTGAATGGCTTCTCCCAATAACGTTTATAATATGTAATGGTGAACTTATTATGGTTGAACTTTAAAGTTGAAAGCTGCTCACCTAACTGCAGAGCAACTATTTTGTCATCTAGTATAGCTCCTTTTTTAGTAGTAGTTAGGAGCCTATGGTAAATGCATCTCATGTCCTTTGGGCATGCTATTTCTGAAGTGTCAATAGCATAAATAAATACATTAATGGAGTCATTAAAAGAAAAACTACGTTCAAAATTATAATCCATCATATGCGCAGTTAAATTATATTTTGAATATCGGTTGTTTTCCATAATTAATTTTCCAAAGCCTTCATCGTCGGACTCCTGGTAGCTACCATGAGTCTCATTATAGTAATTTCCTCTCATTGAACCTGCATAATCACGGTATACAAATTGCTGAACATCTTTTTTATCAATTTCAAAAATGGTTGCAGTATCATTAATATGCAGTACGTAATTGTCTGGCAGAGAATCATCCTTATAGTATTGCAGCTTTTCATCTTTAGTTAAAAGTGCCCAAAGTGCATTGCGGTTTTCAGTAGTAGGTTTTGTTAATGTTATTCTCGGGTCTTTCAGAACACCTTCTTTTATATCATCCATTTTAAAGCCCAGGTTATCAGTAAGGGCCACTTGTTCGGCCTTATTGTTCCATACTATATTATAGGCTAAAATATTCGACACAACATAATCTATAATAATTGAAGGGCTAGGTTTACTAAATACATAGTTGTTGTTTGAACCATTTATAGGGAATACCAGCATGCGGTACAGGTCATTCATTTCCTTGTAATCCTTTCCTGCATATAACTGCCAAGCAAGCTCTTTATAATTGTCAAAATCAGGATGCAGGCTTAATGACCTCTTTAAATAATACAAGGTTTTTTGTGGTGGGGTAACTAAAGTATGCTTTGCTTTTGAATAATAATCTAATGCTAAATCTTTATTGGTATCCTTATATGTTTTCAGATAATTAGATACGTCATTGGGATTATAAAGTGAGCTCTCTTTTAAGGGTGTAACGGTTACTACTACTGTTTTAATGCTTGGCTTACAAGCATTGAAGAAACTCATAGCTATTAAGAAAAATATAGTTCTATATATAGGTTTCATTGAATAAGCTTGCATATTTTAGTTGAATGTAACTTTAGTTGAATCGCCATTTATGGGTACTATCTTACCAATAGTGGTCAGCTTGTAAACCTCTTTCTCTAATAATTCGGTTTTAATGATTGTATTCGGCTTGGCTTTAGCGGTATCAGTTACAATAGTTGTTTCCTGAGTAACACTATCATAAACTGCAGTCTGGCCGGGGCCAAGACCATCATCATCAAAATAAACAAAACCCTGGTTAGGGGTCTTCCATGTTATTTTATACTCTTCTGTAGTAATTATATTGCCTTCAATTCGCACCGTCTTAACTTTTTCAGGTGTGCAATGACACGAAATTACCCTGCTGTCTATAATATTTCCATTGGGTGTATAGGTTACCAGTTTGGTATAAACAGGCGCATAGTTAAATTCGGTTGAAGTATAAATAATTGCTGTATAAAGTGGTGTTGTAGCAAGTTTACCAACCGCATAATAGTCGTGCGAAACATCTCTTCCAAATTCAGTGTTTTCCATTTCAGGAATAAAACGGGCAAAATCAAAACTTACCAGTACATGGTATGCTCTCATATCAACACTGTCATACGTAATAACAAAAGGTTGTGGGAGGTTAGGGAATGAGGCTACATACAAGTCATAAATTGTTTCTGGTTTGAAAGTATTTTTTTGTGCATCTAATTGGTCCATTAATTGTTTAAACTCACCTGTCTTTATAAGTGAGCTCAACCTTTCGTCATGTAAAAGTTTGGCAGTATCATTAAATCCATTCATAAAAGCATTGCGCAGGTTAATAACTGCTTGGTTTAAATTCAATGATATTCTGTCAATGCTCTTAGTGCTATCATCATAACCTAGTAAGTTATCAGCGCAAGCCATATTGTAATAAACAGAATAAATAGGTTGATAATGCAGGTGTTCCGCTACCTCATACGCCTGTAAAGCTTCATGTAGTTTTGTGTTTTTATCTTTTCCTTGTTCAGTTGCCTGCATATCCATTAAGGCAGAACCAATTTCATAATAAGTTTCTACACGCGGGAAAACCAGCAAGGATTGTTTGAATACCTCAATTGCAGCAGCAGGGTCTTTTTTGTTTTTATATAGGTCGACACCTTTTAGAAACAACCTGTTACTCTTTTTATCCAATGAATCTATTTGCAATTCCTGAGCATCAAAAATTGCATTGCCAACCAGTTCCTTATTATAAATATTCTCTTTTGTAAGACGGGTAAGAGATAGCTGCATCTTATAATTAATCTTGGGCTTGCAACTCCAAAGAGTAAAGCTTAATAGTAGAATGCTAAGCTTCGAAAAATACTTTAATCGCATGGAAGATAGTTTCATTAATGAGTTTAGTATAATTTAAAGTGCACTTTCCTGTTTAGTTGAATCAAATACTCTTGCTATAGCTCCATCAGCTTTAATTTCATATTCACTTGTACTCAGTTGTTCAGTTTTTACAAGGTAATTATCAAAATCGCCCTTTATATAGGGCTTTTCCCAGTATCGCTTGTAATGCGTAATCGTGTATTTGTTATGATTAAATTTTACAGTTGCCAATTCATCACCCGATTGATTGGCTACAATATCGGTAGAAATGATGCGGTGGTTTCTGCCATAAATAACAAGGCGGTGGTAAATATGCCGCATTGCGACAGGGCAAGCAATAGTAGATGTATCGATAGAATAAATTAAAGCGTTTATTGAATCATTTATTTTAAGGGTGTGTTCAAAATTGTATGCCCCATTCCAGTTACTGTCCTTTATTGCCTCAGGTATATATGTTTTATAGAGGTACGAAATTGGAGTATATCCTAACACGTCATAATAATCCCAATTCCCCCGTCCATTAAAATTATCATAGTCAAACTGGGGAACATAATTCTTGTCCATTTCAAAAATTGATGTGGTATCTTTAATAGTGGATAGAAAATATTTAAAAGTAGATTCTTTAGCCAGGTAATCTTTTAGCTCCTGTGGGGAGAGGAATTGTATCAAGACATTTTTGTAATCTTCACTTGTCGTATCTATTTTAAGCCTTTTATCACTTAATACCTTTGCTTTTAAGTCATGTGCCATTGACTTCATGTTATCTGGAAGTGCAAACCCAATAACATATGGTCCGTATGGGCTATTTATACCCCAAACAAGCCCGGATGTATTAATGTTGAATACTAGAAAATCCTGTAATAAAGTTTCATCTGGTTCTTCAAACAAATAATCTCGGGTGAATTTTGATTTTGAAGAATGATCTAAATCAGTGAATGGAAGTATAAGAAGAATATATGCGTTTTCAATCTCTCCCCAATTAGGTTTTTCATTATTGCTTAAACAAGCTATCAATTGTTTATATGCCTCTTTAGTGGGGTTAAGTGTTATGGCTCGTTTTGCATTGTGCAGGGCTTTTACAGGATCAGTTTTAAGCAGTTCTTTACTACCGTTCAGGTAGAAATCTCCAATTTCTTTATGCTCACCTTTATATCTTTCCATATAAAGATATACTGAATCAGAATTGAATATATTGCTCACACGTAAGGCCGGCACCTCTGTTACAATTGTTTCAACCCGCTGGCTGCAAGCCGACAGAAGAATAATTAATGCCCCTATTATTAAAAATGTTGTTATACGGGTTTTCATTATTTGCGAGTATCGGTTGAAGCTACGGCAGAAGAATCATTAAATTTATCGGGAACAGATTGTTTGATTATTCTTCCCGAATCATTTATCATAAATGTTGCAGTTTGCAGTAACTCATACTTTGTTACTCTATTATCATAAATGGCAATACTGTCCGTCTTATACTTCCATGTTCTTTTATAGTCTTGCAAGGTAATTATGTTGTTTTCTATTTTTCCGCTTCTTATTTTTTCGACAGAAAACTGCCCGGCAAAAAGCCTGTTCGATATTATATTACCCACTTTATCGTACGTTACTAAGTTTACATTAACGGGCTGCATATCTGAACCAAAGTATGAATCGGAGGAATATATCAACGCTATATAGTTGGCAGTTTCAGCGACTTTAGCAACATAAAAAAAATCGTTCGATACCATTCTGCCGAACTGTACATTTTCCATTTCAGGAATAAACTTTACAAAGTCATAACTGATAGATTGTTTGTAATCTTCCATAGCTACTTTATTTGTATCTATTTTAAATGGTTGTGATACAACCGGGAAGGCATTCATGTAAGTGTCGAAAAAACTTTCTCCGCTTTTCTTGGTGACTTTATTCTTTAAGGAAAATACAAGGTCCTTATATCCATCAATACTTACAAGTAAATTAATGCGTGTGTCTTCTTTTAGGCGGGTTGTATCTGTAAAGCCATTTACAAAAGCAGTTCTTATATTATCCAATGCATCTCCATAGCCCTCGCCTATTAAATTATTGGCACAGGCCATATTGTAATACAAATTCGACAAAGGCTGAAAATTAAGGTCGGCAGATGTTTTATAAGCATTTACTGCCATCTTCAGCCTGTCTTTTTCAGGATGTTTTTCCTGCCCTTCTAATAATGCATCCCCTAGTTCATAATATGTTTTAGCGTCAGGGAAAAGAAGTATAGATTTTTTGAATAGGCTAATTGCAGCTTCAGGGTTCTTTTTGTTTTTGTATTGGTCAATGCCAAGTAAAAAAAGGTGTTCGCTTTTATTTTTCAATGAATCTACCTTTAGCTCTTCTGCATCGAACAGGTAATCGGTTATCATGTCCCTATCGAACATGTTATCTTCGGTAAGCTTTACCAACTTCACCTTTACTATGTAGTTCTTTTTGGGCTTGCAACTATAAATACCAAAACATATTAGTAAAAGGCAGAATGGTATGTAATATTTATATCGCATGGTAAGGTGGTCTCTGAAACTCGTTATTCAAAGATAATGAAATTAAAATAATTTATGAACAATCGCCCAATTGCTAAATATATTAGCAACAATAATAAATAAAATGTTTATATTTGTGCTAAATAAGCCAAAGGCTTATTTAAGTGAAAAGTGAATAACTAAAAGTGAAAAATGAAAACGCTGCACCGCCAGAAACCGCCAGTTTCCGCCAATTATTAAGCCTCAATAGAATTATAATAGCTTAATAATCATGAGCTCCAATAAAATTAATAGAGATGCGAATACTAACACCGACCCACACGCACTTAATATGGAAGAGATACTTCGACAGACTCAGTATGACAGTAGGGGGGGTATCAAAGTGTTATTATTTTTTAAGCAAATGAAATTGAAAATCAACATATTAAGGTGTAACAGGGGGGTATCAGTTGGGTACCCCTTAGTATATTATGTTAAGTACAATTAAATGGAAACGGAAAAGAAAGAATATTTTGACGGACGTGGTGCGCAAATAAACCCTACCAACAGGTTTTTTAAAACCAGTTATGTACAGGAGCATTGGGAGGGCATTGATGAAGATTCGTTAATGGAGAACCACCATACACAGTACATAGAGGTGTTTCCTAAAACTATTGTCAACAAGGTTGATAGCCCAGATATAGGTGGATATTCTATGAACCCTTACCAGGGTTGCGAACATGGTTGCCTTTATTGCTATGCCCGCAATTCGCACCAGTTTTGGGGCTATAGTGCCGGTATGGAATTTGAGCAAAAAATACTGATAAAGAAAAATGCTCCGGTTTTATTAGAAGAGCTTTTTAAGAAAGCCAGTTGGGAGCCCGGCCCTATTATGTTTTCGGGTAATACCGATTGCTACCAACCCATTGAACGCAAGCTGAAGATAACCCGCAGCATGCTGGAAGTCTGCCTGAAGTACCGCAACCCCGTGAGCATGATAACCAAGAACGCCGTTATACTGCGCGACCTGGATATACTAACCGAAATGGCCAAACTGAACCTGGTGCATGTAATGGTAACCATTACATCACTCGATGAGGACCTGCGATTGAAACTGGAACCGCGAACTGTTACATACAAGAACAGGTTGAATGTGTTGAAACAACTTTCAGCCAATGGCATACCCTGCGGAGTGATGGTGGCGCCAATCATTCCTTCGCTTACCAGTTACGATGTACCCAAGGTTATAGAAGCAGCAGCCGAAAACGGAGCACAGCGTGCAGGGCATACCATAGTGCGCCTTAACGGACAGATTGCAGAAATATTTAAGGACTGGTTGGAGAAAAATTACCCTGATAGAGCAAGCAAAGTATGGAACCAGATTGCAGATTGCCACGGCGGACAGGTTAATGATTCAAGATGGAGTACTAGGATGAGAGGTGAAGGAAATGTAGCGGAATCTATACGTCAGTTATTTAAAGTAGCTGTAAAAAAATATATGGGTACTCCACCAAAAATGGAATTTGACTTAAGCCTTTTTAAGCACAAAGGGCATGAACAGTTATCTTTGTTTTAAATACAATGGAACACGGATGAGACGGATACAGCAGATTAACACAGATAAATCAGTGAAGACCGGTCCAATCAGTGTTATCCGTGTTCCATTATCATAAATTATGAGAGTAGTAATACAAAGAGTAACAAAAGCAGAAGTGAAAGTAGATGGTACTGTAATAGGCGCTTGCGGGCTCGGACTATTGATACTAGCCGGTATTGAAGAAGCCGATACAGAAGAGGATGCGACATGGCTGAGTGCAAAGATTGCCAACCTGCGTATATTCAGTGATGCAGAAGGAAAGATGAACCTTTCGGTGAAAGAGGTTAATGGCGGAATGTTGGTGGTGAGCCAGTTTACCTTACATGCCAGCACCCAAAAAGGCAACCGCCCATCATACATACAAGCAGCAAGGCCCGAAAAAGCATTGCCTTTATTTAATACGTTTGTAACCATGCTCGAAAAAGAATTAGGCAAGCCCGTTGCAACCGGAAAATTTGGCGCGCATATGGAAGTAAGTTTGGTGAATGATGGGCCAGTGACAATTACGATAGATACAAAAAACAAACAGTAACATAGTGAGGAATGGAAAAGAATAAATATTCAAAAATGACAATTACAGAAGCCCAGAAATTTGTTGATGACTGGATTAATAAAGAAGGGGTGCGTTACTTTAATGTGCTGACAAATATGGCTATGCTTACTGAAGAAGTGGGAGAGGTGGCTAGAGTAATAGCAAGAACATACGGAGAACAGTCGTTTAAAAAATCGGATAAGGGTAAAGATCTGGCAGAAGAATTAGCTGATGTGTTGTTTGTACTTATTTGCATATCGAACCAAACAGGTATTGACTTACAAAAAGCATTTGTAAAGAATATTGAAAAGAAGGGTAAGCGCGATAAGAACCGTCACAAGAGAAATCCGAAACTGAAGAAGTAGAAACTTAGTGTTGTACCTGGCGAATGTACATTAAGATTGATAACCAGTAATCATGGTTGGTTTCAGTAGTAGATAGAAGTGCATCTGTACCATGTGCACCGCCATTAGCAGGCGAAAACATAGTAACCTTAGATGAAGGAATACCTGATACATAAGCCTTGGCGGCAGAAGCTTCAGCAACTGAAGAAGCTACAAATACAGGGATAGTGCATTTTGGGAAAGCAGTCTTTGTATCGAGAGTTCCGTTAAAATAATCGGCAGGACTAAAAGCAAATACGCTTGCAATACGAGGATTAGTAGAACCAAGATACAGAGCTAATGAAGCAGAATAACCACTACCAACTAATACAACCTTTTTATTGCTTCTGCCATATGCATAGTTAATAGCACCTGTAATATCAATTTCCGAATCGATTGGCTTGGTGGCCATGTGTTTGGCATCTGCCATCGATACGGTTTCGTTTTGTACTCCGTTCTTTGTACCGCCCACTCTCATATCGAGCGCTATGCAGTTATAGCCTAGTTTGTTGAAACGGTGAGCAAGGTCTTTATATTCTCCACGGCTCGATTTTAAGTCGTGGCATAATATCATATAAGGTAGGGAGTCGTTTACAAAGTAAAGGTCGCCTGTTACCAATAACCTGTCTGGGGCAATGAAAGTGATTTTATCCTGTGCGTTGATTTTTGCGAGTGCTAGTGCAAAAAATGCGAACAAAAACAGGGCAGGGTACTTGAGTTGTTTCAGCATAGTAATGTAAATATAGTAAAAGAATATGAAATACAACACTTTGATAACAAGAATTTTAGCGCAAAAGCTTTTTTATGGGTTCGGGGGTGTACATATCAAAACTTATATATCTTTATGCCTAATAAATCATTAAATCTTATTTCTATGTCACTTTGGAGGAAAAAGTCCATTACTAAGCTTTTAGCTGATGCCGAGAACAACGAACACGGCTTAAAGAAGACATTAACGGCTACTTCGCTTGTGGCATTGGGCATAGGCGCTATTATAGGTGCCGGACTTTTTGTACGTACAGCGGCAGCCGCAAGTGAGCATGCAGGGAATGCTGTTACCATATCGTTTTTAATTGCAGCCGTGGGCTGTCTTTTTGCTGGGTTATGCTACGCAGAATTTGCATCTATGATACCTATTGCCGGTAGTGCTTATACATATGCTTATACCACAATGGGCGAATTAGTTGCCTGGATCATTGGTTGGGCATTGGTACTTGAATATGCGCTGGGTGCAGCTACTGTATCTATCGCCTGGAGCGAATACCTGAATAAACTGCTGGGTGGGGCCATACCTTATTCCCTATGCCATTCGCCTTTCGAGGCTGTTTCGGCTGCAGGCGAACATGGTATTATTAACCTTCCGGCACTTTTCATCCTCCTTATTCTCTCTTTATTACTTATTAGAGGTACAGCAGAGTCAGCCAAAGTAAATACCATAATAGTATTTGTAAAGGTTTCTATTGTATTGGTGTTTATTGCCGTGGGCTGGCACTTTATTGTTCCTGCAAACCATACTCCTTATATTATACCTGATAATGCCAAGCCTGTTGATTTAGGCAATGGTAAGATTTTTGATTATGCCGGTAGCGCCCGTAGCCATGGCTGGGGTGGTATACTAAGTGGTGCGGCTGTTGTGTTCTTTGCATTCATAGGTTTCGATGCTGTATCTACTGCGGCACAGGAAACAAAGAACCCAAAGCGCGATATGCCTATTGGTATTCTTGGTTCACTGGCTGTTTGTACCATATTGTACATTTTGTTTGCCCACGTACTTACCGGTGTTGCTCCGTTTGCTGACTTTTTAAGGGCCGGTAAGGAAGCTTCGGTAAGTTATGCTATCGATACATACATGCATATGCACTGGCTTGCGACCTTAGTTACAGTGGCTATTTTGGCTGGTTTCTCATCGGTAATACTGGTGATGTTGTTGGGCCAATCACGTGTGTTCTACTCTATGTCGAACGACGGCCTTCTTCCAAAAGTATTTTCTGACCTGCATCCTAAATACAGGACTCCTTATAAATCGAACATAATCCTTTTCTTGTTCGTTGGTTTCTTTGGGGCATTTATACCTGAAAGCGTTGCCGGTGACCTTACCTCAATTGGAACCTTACTGGCTTTCATACTGGTTTGTTTGGGCATAATAATAATGCGCAAAGCAGATCCGGACAGGGCCCGCCCATTTAGGACTCCGCTTGTACCCGCAGTTCCAATTCTGGGTATACTTGTTTGCGGTGCCATGGTTTGTTCAGAAGATCCTGTAACTATTATTACTGCTTTGGGTTGGATGGTATTCGGACTGATTATCTTCTTCCTCTATAGCCGCCACCACAGTAATATTGGTAAGGAGAACTTACCTCAGTAAGAGGGTTTAGTTTACTGCCGGAGGAGCATCATCTTTTGAAAGATGCCTGTATCGTTCGCGGGCATTCTCAATGTAAATGCTGCCAGGGTAACTGATGATAATCTGCTTATAGTACTCTGCCGATTTATTAAGGTCATGCAGTTTCTTGTCTTCGAGTTGCGCCATATAATATAAGGCCCTGTCTGGGAACATGCCATCAGGGTATTCTTTTACATCCTGTTCATAGTATTTCATTGCCTCTTCGGGTTTGCCTTTCTTTTCAGCCATTTGCGCCCGCATCATTATTATCTGCTCTTTAAGTGTGCGCGTCTCGGTCATGTTATAAACCGAATCGATAAGTATAGCTACACTATCCTCATGGTTCTGAAAATCGAGCAACTGGGCATGGGCAAATAGTATGATTGGTTGTAGGTGAGCCGAGTCGTCGGTGTTATCGGTAATAAGAAGCGACAGCGCCATGGCATCATTGGCAGTAAGCTTTGTAGTTGCACCCTTAAGTATATCTAACTGCGATTTTGCCCATTTAAAGTTGCCCGTGTAATAGTAAATAGTAGCATTCTTCAATTTAGCTTCATCACCAATTGGCTCCTCTTTAAAGGTTGTCTCAACCCGCGAATACATCAATGATGCATCCCATATTTGCCCTGAAGCAAGTAATATATCTGCCAGTTCCATTTGGCAGCGGGCACGGGTAATAGCAGCTATACCCGGGAAGTCAATAGCTTCGTTCATTAGTTCAATAGCTTCGGAATCGTTATGAAGGTAAAAGGCGTCAAGGTGAGCAAGGTCGGTCATAAGTGGTACAGTATAGGCATAGCGCGTAAGCTCATCAAGCCCTTTTCTGAACTTCGCTTGAATGGCTAACAATTGTTCGTTAGTATAATCACCACCCGATAAAAGCTTATCGTACATGGCTTTTAATTGTTCTTCACGCGATGAAACATAATTGTCATTCTTCGCTCCCATGTCTATAACATACTGGTATGCCTGTATGCCTATATCATAGGCCCCATTAGCAACGCAGGTTCGTGCAAGTTCCATTAATCTAAGTCCGCCTTCATGCTTGCGTTTATCAAGGGCTTTAACCTGCACCAATGCATCAGCATAATTCTTCTGCTCTATCAGCATCCATATCAGCAACTCAGGGAATACCTCATTGTCACTGTACTTCTGTATATACCTCAATAACTCTTTCCGGATAATGCTATTCTGTGAGGCATCGGCATTCTCGCCTACATTTATCTGCAAGGCATCCTGCACACTTTGTATATAACTTTCCGACATTACCAGTGCATCGAGGTAGCAATCGGTCATGTTTTCAATGTCCCCTTTTGCCTTATATACAGCAGCTGTTTCAAATATAAAGGGGTACTGGCCTTTCTGCATGCTTTTGCCTTTCTTGTAAGTTTCTAATGCATAGTCATATAACTTATCGTCAACGAAAGCTTTACCCAAGCCAATGATCTGGGTACGGTCCGCTGTCATGTTATGAATTGCTTTTTCGTAAGCATCGGCCGAACCTTTCTCATCGCCTGCCATTGTGCAGGTATTGCCCATATCGAGCCATAGTATAAGGTTATCGGGCTCTACTTTAATCTGCTTCTTTATAACCTTCTGGGCAGTTTTATAATCTTTAATGTGTATAAGGCAATCAATATAATTATGGTAAACCATATTCGAAGGCCTTTTGGCATATACCTTTTCAAGGTACACTACTGCCTTATCGTATTGCTTGTCGAAATAGTATTGCTGGGCAAGTTCTTCATCGGTCGAACTTTGGGCGAAGCAATAATTGGCAAGGCCTGAAAAGAATACGAATATTAATAACAGCCTGCGCATGTATGTTGTTTAATGCTTAGATATCCTTATGGCTCTTTACAAGCGCAATAAGCGAATCGGCTTGCGGAGCAATAAGGTTGTATAAAGGCATTTGGTTGTTCAAACCCTGAACGCCTATCTTTTCACTTTCAATAAGTAAGCTCGCCTTCTTTACTTCGGTGCTATAATACATCGGAACGCTGTCGGCCTTAATAAGGTTGAGCTTCAAATCGTGGCTAAGGTGGTTAAGCTGATCAACAGATTTATGCATTTCAATACGCATTACTGTGCGCCTGCCCATAAACGTTTCTAACTGCCAGCGCACCGAACTAAAGTTCCTGAATATTTCAGCAGCGCCTTTACTCATACTATCCTTATGCGCCATTTTAATAAGTTCAAGTGACATCATTACATGATCGGCATCTTTCTTAATGGTAACTGTATCGATAAGCGAAAGTGCAGAATCTGCTTTATGAACTACTTTGCTAAGGCTATCCAATACAGCAACTTGCTTGGTATAGTCTGGGCCTCGTTTGCAGGAGGTATTGGTTAATGCAATAACTGAACCTGTAAGTAATAAAACTGCAACTGTTTGCAGTGTTCTACTCTTTAAAAAGGAATGTAACATAATTAAGTATTAGTAAGCTAAAAGTTTTTCAATGGCAGCCGAAACCTTTTCGGTATTGAGTAACACCACATGTTCCAGTATTGAATTAAGAGGTACTGCCGGTACATTTTCAGAACCTATAACGGTAACAGGTGCATCGAGCGATTCGAAACAGTTTTGTTGTATGCGTGATGCAATAGATTGTGCGAATGTATTATTTACGGGCTCTTCGGTTATTACAAGGCAACGGCTATGTTTCCTAACCGATGTATATATCATCTCTTCATCAAGTGGAACGAGTGTACGTAAGTCGATTATTTCTACCTGGCCCGGGAATTTTTTGGCAGCGTTCTTGGCCCAGTAAACACCCATGCCATAAGCTATAAGTGTAACGGTCTTTCCGGTTGCAGGTGTTTCCTGTACCATCCTGCCTTTGCCAAATGGTATTACATAATCGGCATCAGGTTCTACTGTCTTAGCATCTTCGGTACCTTTTATCTTCGACCAGTATAAGCCTTTATGCTCGAGCATAATAACAGGGTTCGGGTCGTAATATGCAGCTTTCAGTAATCCTTTTAAATCGGCCCCGGTGCTTGGGTATGCAATTTTTACACCGCGAATATTAGTGAGTACCGATTCAATACTGGATGAGTGGTAAGGCCCACCACTGCCATAAGCGCCAATAGGTACACGTATAACGCAACTTACAGGCCATTTGCCATTCGATAAATAATAAGAGCGGCTAACCTCAGTAAATAACTGGTTTAAGCCCGGCCATATATAATCCGCAAACTGTATCTCTACAATAGGCTTGCAGCCTACAGCAGACATACCTACTGTGCTACCTACTATAAATGCTTCCTGTATAGGAGTGTTGAATACACGGTCGTCACCAAATTTTTGTGCCAGTGTTGCCGCTTCGCGGAAAACTCCGCCTAAGCGTCCACCCACATCTTGCCCATAAAATAAACACTCAGGGTGTTTCTCCATCAACTCTTGTATAGCAAAAAGGGCACAGTCGACCATTACGGTCTTTTCTTTCCCTTTGGGCTCACGTATTCCTTTTTCTTCAGTAATAGGGGTAGGGGCATAGTCATATTTAAAAGCATCTTCCGGTTTTGGGTCGGCGGCTTTTAAGGCTTTATCATAATCTTGTTGTACAGCTTCATTAGCGCTCTTTTCAATTTGGTTGAGCTTATCATTATTAAAGCCTGCAATACTTAACTGGTTGCGTAACTTTGGGAACGGATCACGCTTTGCGGCTTCCTCCAGATCGGCACGGTACCATTCTTTGCGCACACCTGATGTATGGTGGTTGAGCAAAGGCACCCTTGCATGTACAAGGAATGGCCTTCTTTCTTCGCGCATAATACCAATTACCTCGTTCAGGGTTTGGTAGCAACGCATAAAATCAGTGCCATCAATGCTTCGGGTTTCTAATCCTTTAAATCCTTTGGCATATTCTATGGCATCCATAGCACGGGTTTCCTTGGCTGTGGCCGATATATCCCATTCGTTATCCTGTACTAAATATAATATAGGCAGTTTTTTTAATACAGCCATTTGAAAAGCTTCCGAAACTTCACCTTCGGTAACAGAGCCATCGCCTAAAGAGCAGGTCATAATGCCTTTACCATCGGGATGAACTTTTGCCAAACCACGTTTTTCTAAATACTGAATGCCCATTGCTACGCCTGTAGACGGAATAGCCTGCATACCTGTAGCAGATGACTGGTGTGGTATCTTGGGCATATTATCGCGCTTCAGGCTGGGGTGAGAGTAGTAGGTCCTTCCACCTGAAAACGGGTCATCGGCCTTAGCCATTAATTGCAGCATAAGCTCATAAGGAGTCATGCCTATAGAAAGCAAAATACTATCGTCGCGGTAATAAGCGCTCAGGAAATCTTGTGGTTTTAATTGCAGGCCCAGTGCTATCTGTATAGCTTCGTGCCCGCGTGATGTTGCATGCACATATTTGCTGGTAACAGCAGCATTCTTCTCATATATCTCGGTCATAGCTTTGGCAGTACACATAAGCTCGAAAGCTTTTAATACAATATGCACAGGTACCGAACCGATAGATTCTTCTTTAGCAGTGATAGCAGAAGGCATAATATGCTGTAATAGTTACAGCAACAAAGGTAGAAAAATCAACGAAAATTCCGAATAGAACAGCAATAAGTATTTCATTATGCAATAAATAAGTAAATTAGTCAGCAACAACTGGCTAACTTGCATTGCTGAATGCCCTATAAACCGATTTGATTTTTGATGGAAATAGCCCCTAAAAAAGATTATAGTAACCTGGTTGCCGGTTTGCTTGCTATTTTGTTAGTTGCCACCATTCTCCCCTTGTTCATCCTCTCATTTTATAACCACCCTTGCTGGGATGTTTATTTCGATACTACCCTGGTACAGCAAAAAGGTTTTATAGGGGCGCAAAAGTGGTGGTATTATAACTGGTCGGGCCGCTACTTTGTTTCGGCTCTATTAAGTCTTAATCCTTTGGTGTTTAATGCTTCTTGGGGATATAAACTAAACACTGTAGTTTTTTTACTTGGCTTAATGGGTTCAGCTTACTGGCTCGCCGGTAAACTGCTTGTGGGTTATTTAAAAACGTATAAAATTGGCATAAGCGCCCTGTTTATTTTTGCTTTTGTGGCATTTATGCCCAATATTGGCTTTGGGTTGTTTTGGCAATGCAGCGTTTATACTATACTTACGCCTTGCATATTCACTTTGCTACTATTGGCTTCTGTTTTAGGCTATTACCAATCTGCAAGCAAAGGCTTGTTTGCTGCTTTAGCCTGCCTGCTTACAATTGCCATTATTGGTTCTTACGAAATAAGCATGGTATTTATTGATGTATTTGTTTTGGTTCTTATTTGGCTTGCCAGGCAAAAAAAATGGAGTATGAGTTTTCCACTCATTCTACTAGCAATTTGTATTCTGTTTACAATAGTTGAAATTGCTGCACCGGGCAATACTGCACGTGGATCAATGATGTTTCCGAATGCTCATAGATTGGTTTTTTCAATAGAAAAATCAATTAAGTGGGAGGCGTTTTTATTAAGCCGATGGCTTCTGCCCATGGGTTTTGTTCTCCTTTTGCTATTTGATCTTTTTTCTAAATGGAAATTTGAGGAGTCTCAAATAAAATCAATTTTAATAATTCCTCTTGGGCTCAGTTTCGTGGCATGCCTTGCTATACCTCTGGTTAATGTATTCATTTATTTCTGGTCGACCGGAATTGCACCCAGCCAGTGGTATTTAAATGGCATATATTTTTACTTTGTAACCATCACCATGTACTTCTTCCTTTCTGCTGTTGTGGTTATTAGAAAGCGTTACCCCAATTTTAATATAGCAGGGTATGTCAAAATCCCGCTATACCTAATATTTTTAGTTGCTATCGTTTTCAGAACAAATAATATTACCACTTCATACAATGACTTGTTTTCGGGTAATGCTTCCGCCTATAATCAAGAGAGAATAGAAAGGGATAATTATTTGCGGACATTTAAAGGAGACAGTTGCATGGTTGATTCCATAAAACATATTCCTCATTCTGTTTTTTTTAGCGAAATTCCACAGGATGCAAAGGGTTCGGAAGGATTGGGCATTGCAATAAAATGGTTAAATGATGGCTATTATAATTACTATAATAAGAAGTATATAGGGATTAAGAAAAGATAAAGACAGTGTACCTTATCTATAGATACTATTTCGGCCCGGTTTGGGCAAGTATCGCATCAGCCTTTTCCTGAATATCAGCTGGCAGGCCTTTGTAGAACAATTCAATTTCGTTGGCAGATTCATCAGAGGCGTCAATATCATTTATCGAAATCAGTTCACTATCTTTTGTATAATGCACCATATTTTTACGGAAGCTCTTCATTCGTGCAAAATACTTCTCTTTGGTAAGCTTCAGCCATTGAACTCCTGTATCATTATTCACAGGTTCACAAAGCTTATAACCCATCAAAAGGTTATAGTTCAATGCAATTTTGTTTCCGCTCAGCACTTTTGCGAAAATAGCATTGAAGTTCATAATGTAAAAGGTCCAGTCGTTCATAATAACTGAAGCCAGCGAAGGAATTAGCGTACCTATATAGGCAGGGTCCCAAATAAAAATTCCTCCTTCGCAGGTTCTTTTTTCAAAATCAATATTCTTGCCATGTATCAGTCCAATCTTCTGGCCTTGATAGATGATGATATAATAGCCGTTGTTTTTATTATTGATAGAATGAAACCACTTTGCCTGCATTTCAGTGGAAATATGCTCCCGGTAAAACATGGTTCTGCTTATACCTTCCGAGTTTCGCATTTGCCGCACCAGCTCTATGTCTTCCTCTTTAAGCCTTTTCAGCGTTATGCCATATTTACGAATAATCATCTTATTCTAATATTTCGCTGATGTAATATTGCGGGTGTGCGTTTAAAATGGTGTACATTCTTCTCAGGTACTCACCAATTATACCAATGCTCAATAAAATTACGCCCGATGAAAATGTAATGCTTACAATTATGCCGGTAAACCCAATACGGATATGAAAGAATATTTTTTTAAGGATAAACAGGACACCAACCAGGAATGATATAAATGAAGAAGATATACCCAAAAAGGTTATTAATCTTAGTAAAGTAGCATTATACCCAAATACAAGGTTGAAATATAACTTGATCAGTTTTGAAGCGCTATAACGCGATTTTTTTAATAATGAATGATCGTGTTCAACGTAAACGAATTCAATATTTTTTGTGTACCACGATATCAGTTCATCTATAAAAACAAAGCTTTGCTTATGGGCTATAATTTTCTTTGCAAGATCCAGTTTCATCATCCTGAAGGAAGAACCTTCGGCAGTACTTGAAGAGGTATGCTTAGTTGTGAATTTAAATCCATGACTTGTTATTCTTCTGAAAAGGGGCCTTTTATAATCTTTCGATATGCCATAAACCAGATCGGACTGTGTTGACTTTTGGCATTCAATCAGTTTTGGTATTTCAGTGGGAGGATGCTGCATATCATCATCCATTGTAATAATAAAATCGCCTGTGCAATATTGCAGCCCGCAAAAAATAGCATTATGCTGCCCAAAATTTTTAGCAAGCCTTATAGCAACTATTTTACCCGGATTTTGGTTTTTAATGGCCCGTATCTTTTCCCAGCTATTATCGTCAGAGTAATCATCTACAAAAACAATTTGGTATGCAATTGTAAGGTCTGAGAATACCTTGTCGATACTTTCGAATAATTTAAAAAGCACCTCGGAAGAATTATAAACAGGTATTACTACAGATATTTTCATTGTGCGTGTTAAAAAGTTTATTTACTGCCTATTGAAAATCCTCCATCTATAATTAAATCGGTCCCGGTAACCCAGCGCGATGCATCTGAAAGAAGATAGATTGCAGCATTGGCTATGTCTTCGGGGGTGCCTATTCCTAATGGGTATTTTTTTTCGTACGTTGCGGTATCCTGATACATTACCTGGTTTTTGGTTTCCTCGTACAAAGGAGTACTTACCATGGCTGGCTTAATGCAGTTCGACCGCATTTTTTTTGGTGATATTTCAAGGGCCAGATTTTTACTGTATGCTTCTATAGCAGCTTTTGATGCTGAATATAAAGAACCGCCTGAATAAGGGTAATTTACTGAAACCGAAGAAAAGAAAATAAGAGAAGCATTTGCATTGAGCTTTTTGTTTTTGAGCAAGCGCGTAACAATAAGCATTGCTGATTCAAAATTAATACCCAAAGCCTGGCGTATATGTTTCTCGGCTATAAACTTTACAGGAACAGGCACTACTATTCCGGCAGAATGAACTAACCCGTCAAGTGCATTGCAAGAATCTATAAATTCATTTCTCTTCTCTTCATCCATCAGGTCGCAAGCAAACTGAGAATGGCCACTGCCCTGAAGCAAAGAGAACGTTTTACTAAGCCTTTCGGTACTTCTTCCGGTAATAATAACTTTTGCGCCCATTTTGCTGCACGAAATAGCTACCTGTTCACCAATTCCGGAAGATGCCCCGGTAATAAGTATAGTTTTATTTTGCAGTTGGAAAGGTGTCGTCATTACATTTCAATTATTTCGGGACATACTAAATTATGGGTTTTAAGAGAAACTGTTGCCCACGATAGGCCCACTCCAAAGCCCGACAAAAGGAAAGAAACAGGTTGTGATACCTTATTGCGTAATTCTGAAACTATTGTAAGCGGAATAGATGCTGAGCTGGTATTGCCGTACTTAGAAAGCGTGTAAGGTATTTTTTCCGGCGGAAACTTCAGTTTTTTCCGGATAGTTTCATTCATTAAAAGATTTGCCTGGTGCATTACAAAATAATCATACGATTCGGTACCGGTATTTGTTCTTTTAAAAAAATCTTGAATGTTCCAGGGTACTTCTGTTACCGAAAAATTAAATACATCCATTCCGTTCAACTCTAAATTTCTTGATGCTTTTACAATTCCTCCCTCATGTGGCAGCAAATCGAACGAGGTTTTAGTAAAAGGTTTTCTCATGCCTCCTTCACGTACTATTATTGCTTCGTATCCTGCTCCGTCGCTTTGCAGGCTGAATGTCATTTTATCTGCAGTTTCATTATACTCCAACAGTGTTGCCGTGCCGCCGTCGCCAAAAAGCGGGTAAATGCTTTTGTCTTCTTTAGGTGTACTAAAGGTAGATACATCACCAGTGAGCAAAAGCCCTTTTTTCATTTTAGCGCTGCTCATTAACGAACTTATAGCAGACAGCCCGTATACATAACCCGAGCAACCCAGGTTAATATCAAATGCCATACAGGTTTTAGTTAATCCCAATTTGTTTTGCAATAAAATACTTGTAGCGGGTAAAAAATAATCGGGGGTTTGCGAAACAAACACAAGTATTTCAATATCTGCTTTTGATGTTGCAGTTTCGCGCAATAATTTTTCAGCAGCAGCCATACACAGGTCAGATGTGGTAATGCCACTATCGTTTACTGCTCTTCTTTTTTCTATGCCGGTAGTTTTTATTAATAGCTTTCTTTCCTGTGGAGTTATATAGTCATAATCCCAGTTAGAAACTTCGCACGCAGGAACTGCTCCTGCTATTCCTACTAAATTAATATTTGAAATAGGGAAAAAAGCCATGCTGTACTAGTCTGATTTATTTACCGGATGTTCTCTTAGATACAATAAGGTTAAAAAGATCCTGTATCGTATCCACTTTCTTTAATTCTTCACCCATAATGGTAACATCATATTCGGTATCGGCTAATGCAACAACTATAAGCGCATGCATAGACCCCCAACCTTCAATTTCTCTGATTTTGGTTGATGGTGTAATTGACCCCGGAGCAATGTCTTCAAATTCTGCTTCGAATTTTTGAATAAACGCTGTAATGTCCATAATTTAATTAGACGTATGATTACTACAAAAATAACTTATTTAACCAATAACCAATGTGCATTACTCAATAAATATAAGGAATTGAGGGAGCAGTTTTTATTATATTTGATAACTATAAATAGTTAAAAGCAAGACAGGAAGAGCCATTTTAATGAAAAACACTGAAAATAAAGTTTATTTCCCCGGGCTTGATGCAATGCGCCTTATCAGTTGTCTTTCTATTATACTTGTCCATATTGATGCACTGAAGGTGGAAGATGGCTTGCCTGTTATTAAATGGATATATTATTATGACGGACTGGGTGTTCTGTCGGTGTCTTTATTCTTTGTCCTTAGCGGCTTTCTTATTTCATATTTGTTATTGAAGGAGAAGGAAAGTACAGGCACTATAAATATGAAGGGCTATTATATACGAAGGATATTAAGGATATGGCCGCTTTACTTTGCGGTTATATTTTTAGGTTTTTTTGTGTTACCTCATATAAATGAAAGGCTGATGAATGACTACACAAAGCATATTGGTACATGGTGGTTAACGCTTTTAGGCTGTATTTTGTTTTTACCTGCAACATTATTTACCCGGAACGATTTGCCCGATACAATGCGGGTAAGCTGGACGGTTAGGGTAGAAGAGCTTTTTTACTTTTTCTGGCCACATTTAATAAAAAGAACAAAGAATTTCATAAAAACGTGCTTGATAATCATTATAGGAACTATAGTAGTGCGAGGCTCCAGTTTCTATATTTTAGATCACTATTTCAGTAACTCACCCTATAATTCGATATTCCTTGGCCCTAGTTCTATTATTATGCAATATAGAATAAGCTGCATGGCCATTGGTGGTATTGGAGCTTATTTAATTGTTGTAAAAGATAATAAAATATTGCCTTTTTTGTACCGGAAGGATGTTCAGCTGGTAACGTACATTTCAACCATAGTTTGCTTAATGGCAAGGGTTCATATTCCCTTTATTCATCATGAGTTTTATTCGGCCCTGTTTACCATAATTATTATGAATCTTGGTAATAACCCGGCATGTATAATAAACCTTGATTATAAGTGGATGAATTATTTTGGCAAACGCACATACGGATTGTATTTGTATCATCCCCTGATGATTCTTTTGTGCATCAATTTTATAAAGCTGTACGGGACTCAGCTTAAATTATGGCAGATGAATGTTTTATTATATGGTTCAACTTTTTTGACAACCGCACTTGCTGCAGTTATTTCATATCAGTTTCTCGAAAAACCGTTTTTGAAATTAAAGCGAAAACATACCGTAATAGAAACGAGGGAATAGTTAAATGGTAACTATTGTACAACCCCACGAAAATCCAATACCGTAACCTGCCAAAAGCACTTTACTTCCTTTTTTTATAGAACCGGCTTTTAATGCATCGTATAAGGCAATAGGTATAGTTGCCGATGATGTATTGCCTTTGGTTTCATTATTGCTGAAAAATTTCTCAGTTGGTATTTCCAGTTTCTTCCGTAGCTTTTCAAGCATAAAACTTCCGGCCTGATGAAAAACAAACATATCAATATCATCAATAGACAAACCTTCTTTAACCAGCATTTCGTTTATCATTGGAGGGATGTTTTTAAGGGTAAGTGAAAGTACGCCTGTTCCGTCCATATAAAACTTGCCAAAGGGCATTGTTTTGTTTAAGCTACTATCGTGCTTTAATTCCGCATTTACCTTCTCTTTTGCATTTTCGCCCCTTATAATAAGTGCGTCGGCACCGCTTCCGTCGGTTCCAAATAAAAATGCGCCTATTTGATTGTCGGGGCTGCGGCTAATAACACTTGCCGACATAGCATCACCTAGTATAAACCTGAATGTATGATCAGACTCTTCAACAGTTTTAGTTGTGCAATCACCGGCAAGAATAAGCACATTAGTTGCCGTGCCCGCAACTATTAAGGAGTTGGCAAGGGCCAGCGCATACACATAACCTGAACATCCCATTGGCAAATCAATACCTCCGCTATGTTTGGGTAATTGTAGCTTTTCCTGCAGAATTGAGGACGTTGCAGGCCCCATTCTATCCGGTATCATAGAACAGAATATTAGGAAATCAATCTCTTCAGGCTTTATGCCATGTTCACTTATAAGCTTATCAAATGCATGTATAGCCATATCAGAAGGTAATTCGGAGTCTCCTGATATATGCCTTTCCAGTACTCCTGTCCGTTTGTAAATTTCTTCGGGTGTATATTGAGGAAATATCACTGAAAGTTCTTCATTTGTAAGAATTTTTTCAGGTAAATAATAGCTTATAGCTTTAATATGAGCACTCACTTTACGGCTTTTTTACAAAGTTAGTATTTCTGATACAATATTTACAAAGCGGTGAGCGACTATTTCCTCGGCTTTTTTACCTTTGAGAAAAATTAATTGCAATGCAAACATTAATACTGGATGCAAGCCAGATAGAAAAGAAAATTACCCGCATAGCTTACGAGATATATGAGGAGCATGCCCATGATAAGGAAATAGTACTGGCAGGTGTTGCAGGAGGTGGTTATGCCCTTGCACAGAAAATAGACAAGGCATTAAAGAAAATATCGCCACTTAAAACCACCATGCTTAAGATCAACATTGATAAAAAAACTCCTTCAGGCGAAACGGCTGTATCAGTTGATAAAAAGGAAAATGTTTCAGGTAAAACAATTGTATTGGTAGATGATGTATTGAATACCGGTAAGATACTTTCATATAGTATGAAAATATTCCTGCAATCGCCTGTTAAGTCAATAAGAGTAGCTGTACTGGTAAACCGTAATCATGCTCTGTTTCCTATTAAGGCCGATTATTCAGGTATATCAATAGCTACTACAGTACAGGAACATATTACAGTTAACCTCGAAACAAAAGGAAAAGAGTCAGTAGTACTTAAAGATTAACAGGGTTATGAAATTAGTAGAGGTAAGAGATAAGAAAGGTGTAAAGGATTTTACTAAGATTCCGTTCTTTATCTATAAAAACGACCCAAACTGGGTGCCGCATATTACGCAAGAGATAGAAGAGGTATTCGACCGTAAGAGGAACCCGTATTTTAAGCATGGCGATTGTATACGCTGGGTACTGTACGACGATAAAAATAACCCGATTGGGCGGGTAGCTGCATTTATTAATGATAAAACCGCACATACTTTTGAGCAACCTACGGGCGGTATGGGCTTTTTTGAATGTATTGACAATAAAGAAGCGGCTTTAGTGCTTTTTGAGGCCTGCAAGAACTGGCTTACCGGAAAGGGAATGAAGGCTATGGACGGGCCCATTAACTTTGGTGAGAAGGACCGTTACTGGGGCCTCCTTTCGGATGGACGAGAGAGGCCTGCTATATATACAATGAACCACCATCCGGACTATTATCACGCACTCTTCAAGGACTATGGGTTTGCAAATAACTATGAACAGATAGTTTATTACCGCAAAGTGCAGGATCCGCCACATCCTCGTTTGGTGGGCCTGGCAGATCGTGTAATGCGCGATACCAATTACCGCTTTGAAACCTTGAAGAAGAACCAGGGAGAGAAATATGCTGAAGATTTCAGGAATATATATAACAAAGCCTGGAAAGCTGAAAGAACGGACTTTGAGGAGCTGACTAAAGAAAGAGCAAGAGAGATTATGCGTAAGCTAAAACCTGTGCTCGATGAGGATATATGCTGGTTTGCTTACCATAAAGATATACCTGTAGGTGTTTTTATTGCCATACCCGAGCTGAATGAGATATTTAAGTACGTGCATGGTAATTTAAACCTGGTGGGTAAGCTCAAATTCCTGTGGTATAAAAAAACTAAGGGCTGCCATACTATGATGGGTATAGTTTTTGGTATAATTCCCGAATTTCAGGGAAAAGGTATAGAAGCAGCTATTTTTAATGAATTAGGCAAAGTTATACAGCCTAAAAAAGTGTACGAGAATATACTCATTAATTGGATAGGAAGTTTTAACGAAAAAATGATACACCTATTGGTAGCATTGCTGCAAGTGGTTCCCTACAAAAAATTTATCACCTACCGCAAGGTGTTTTAATTCCTCAGCGTAAAGCCGGGAATAAAAAAAATCATCCAAAACTTTTGCAAGAATAGATTTGGTATTTGTAAAATGCTGTTATCTTTGCCCACCTTTTTAAGGAAAGCTTTGTTGATTCCGTAGCTCAGTTGGTAGAGCAATACACTTTTAATGTATGGGTCATGGGTTCGAGTCCCATCGGGATCACAAAAAATAGAAGCCCTGCATTATTGCAGGGCTTTCTTTTTATATCTCAATAGTTTACCGGATAATCGCTGTTTTTGTGGAGTTAATTGTGTAAAAACAAGAAGCCAACTGTTATCAACAGCCCTTGTTCAGAACTAACTGCAACAATAGTAGGGGTTTACACGTAAAAGAAACAAAATATGAAAATGTATCATGAAAACACATTTGAACATATTAATGGTGATGATGATAATGGCAGGAGCCTGTTTGCCTGCATCTATTAGTGCTCAACAAAAACCAAACGAAACAAAAAGACAAGTGAGGAAAGAGAAGAGGGTAGCGGTGAAAGCAGCAAAGCAAGAAGCGCGTGCTAATAAGAAAGCGATATTAGAACAAAGGCTCGTTTGTTTTTGAGCTTAGCTTTGTTGTTGGTGAAAAGACATTGCATCTATAACGATTATATATAAATGAGATGCTCGTATGAGAAATTTGCCGATAGGTTAGTTCTTTATTTACCACCCTTTTATGCCTATGTATTTTTTGTGGTAATAATCATCAAGCGCAGTTCTGTATATCTTTAAAACTTCATTTCTCCTTGCATTTGTGTTCTCATCAACACTATTTATACCAAGGCTATTTATGTTCTTAGGTATTTCCTTAAAATAGAGCGAATGCGGAATATCTTTAATTGAGTCTATTACACAACTATCGCCTTTAAAGTTTCTTAAGTAAGCATCTCTTTCATTTCGTTCTGCATTATAAGCAGAGGCCGTGCCTGAAATAATATCTTTATAAGCATTAGTAACGTTATTTGTTCTGAAAATAAACAGAAGGAATAGTATAGAGTACACGGGAATTTTAATGTACACAGGTATGCTAAAATCGGGTTTGTTTTCTTTAATACGTACCAGGCACGAAAACGAAAAATATAGTATACCTGCTATAAAGTAAAAACAAAAAATGTTCATTGTCCGCAAGGGTGGTTTGAGCCCTGTTGCCCAAAAGAGAATAAAGGGGCCAATAACAGGTATTGCCACGCAGGCAATTAAACTAAGCCAGGGAGGAACTATAAAAACAGAATCTGTTTCTTTATTCCAAATTGTGCTTTTAAAGAGAAGGTCGAACACTACTATGAAAATAAAGAAAGCGATAGGGAGCCAATGGCTTAATAAGTATGCCCCCCATGCAAATGACCTTTTTAAAGAGAAGAGTAAGTTGTGGGAAGCAGAGTAGTGCAACTCTACACCACGCATACTGTTACCCGGTGCAGTTATTTCAATAAGGGTAAAGATGATACATACTGCTAATAAAGTTAATGGGAAGAATAGTTCTTTCTTTTTCGCTACGCTATAAAAAGTGAGTATTAGAATTGCAAGGTCGATAAATACCATATTTATTTCGTAGCAACCAATAATGACAATGGCCAATAAGGCCGAAAAGATCAGATAGCCTTTTTTATGCCCCGAATTATAATAGCTTATAATGCACCCAAGCAGGAAAAGGGTCATGATATTAGCTGTAAGTGTTGCATAAATGCTCGATTGCCAGAAAATGCCCTCAGCAATAGATGGCATTATTACTATAAACGAAGAAATGAAAATGGCAGTTATTCCTAATTTGTTGTTTTTACCCAAACCTTTAAACAATTTGCCACTGAGCCAATAAGTTGCAGTTAACAGTAACAATAATAATACAACGGTGTTCAACTTATAATCCCAATAAGCACCAAATACCATGGGGTTAAGGCTGCGTAACATATTGGCAAAATAACGCCCTTCCCAGGTTATGAACCACCATTTTTGTGCTGCAAAAAAACCTTTTTGTATGGCAATATTAGTTTCCCAAAAGTCTTCATTACAAGGGTGATTGTAAAACGAAAGAATAAACAGAGGCAGAATGGTAAGTACTAATAAAAGAGGTAATACAACCTTAGCAATAGCAGAACCTGCTGGCTCATTCTCGACTATTTTTTTACAGGATGTATTCATGAAAACAGAAATCTATTGTATTATGCCTTAAAATAGATAGAACGAATATTACAAAAATAGGATAATGAGATTAATTCAATTGTATTGCAGGTATATAGCCATGAATGGAAGTTTTAATTACATTTACAGAAGTAATTAAATGTCCTCCTGGAAAAAATAAAGCTAATATGAAGAAAGCTGTACTTCTCTTCTCTTTTTTTCTGACACTGTCTTTAGCATCCAAAGCTCAAATTCAGCTATGGGGAATGAGTGGAGGTGGAGGGGCATCAAGTGAGGGTGTTATTTTTAAATGCACACCTTCAGTTTCATCAATCAGTACCGTTCTTAGTTTTGGTTCAGATAGTGGTGCAAGGCCTTTTGGTAGTTTAATACAAGGCGCTGATGGATATATGTATGGCATGACCTTATCGGGCGGTACATCGAACGACGGAGCTATATTCAAATGTACTGCTTCGGGTAGCCTTACTACTATGGCCAGCTTTAATGGTAAAAACGGAAGTTCTCCTTATGGTAGCCTTGTGCAGGGTACCGATGGTAATTTATATGGAATGACTGTAAATGGCGGCCCATTTGATTCAGGAGAAATTTTTCAGTGCACACCTTCAGGCATAATTAATCCTATTGTTTATTTCAACGGAGAGGGAGGAATATATCCTTACGGTAATCTTATACAAGGTGCCGATGGCAATTTGTATGGTATGACCATGTATGGAGGTGGAGAGGCAGATTCGGGTACCATTTTTAAGTGTACTACTTCAGGCGTACTTACAACACTTGTTAATTTCAATAGCCGTAATGGTGGATTCCCGTATGGCAGCCTTATACAGGGTACCGATGGTAATTTATACGGAATGACACTTTATGGTGGCGCATCTGACTCAGGTACGATTTTCAAATGCACAACATCAGGCGTACTAACAACACTGGTCAATTTAAACGGAAGTACAGGATGTTATCCTTATGGTAATTTAATACAAGCATTTGACGGAAACCTATACGGAATGACTGAAACAGGAGGTGCTTATAATGGCGGAACCATTTTTAAATGTTCAACAACAGGTGTATTTAAAGCCATTGTTGATTTGAATGATACAACAGGGCAAAACCCACTTGGCAGCCTTATGCAGGCTTCCGACAGTAATTTTTATGGAATGACTTCATCAGGTGGTGGCAGATCGGGTTCGGGTACAGTTTTTCAATATACCCCATCGGGTAACTTTACTGTATTGGACAGGTTAATTGGCGCAATTTTTGCTTGCAGCCCTGTTCGTCAATATGGAAATTTATTAGAAGTGAATCCGGTATTGGGAATCAATACCATCTCTACCACTTCTAAAACTCTGGTATACCCTAATCCAGCAAGTAATACCTTAAATGTATTGATAGATATACAAGCCACATCAAATACAGGAGTAATAAAGATCATTGATATTACCGGCAAAGAAGTGCTGAGTAAGAACGTAAACATAAGTAATGGCCAATTATCAATAGATATAAGTGCTATAGCCAATGGAATGTATTTTGCAGAAGTGGTGACTAATAAAAGCAAAGAAGCATTTAAGTTCGTTAAGGAGTAAGAGTTTCAGTATCTATAAAGGGTTAAATATATTTCCATATTAATTTAGCTGTTGATCATAAAAAGATTTTAATTGCATTGCAGCTTGTTTTTTTTGCTGCGCTTATAGTGCTTATTGGTTATGCCTGTTGGGGTGGGCGCTATTTTGTTGCCGAGCCCGATGAGTGCACGTATTATAATTCAGCCAGATTATTTAATGAAGCAGGCTCCATATCTGCTCCCATTGCAGTAAATGAAGATGTTTCGCCTATAGGGCAATGTAACTGGTATGGCCCTATGTATCCTTTATTATATGGCCTTATTACAAAAGTTTTTGGATTCCATGTCTATAATTTTTTGGTACTGAATATTTTATGTTTTCTGGGTGCTATTCTAGTTATTTACAGGTCCAATTTTGAATTACAAACCAAACTTTTAATCTCCACTGCATTTTTGTCCTGCTATGTGTTTGTGGTATATATATTCCAATTCTATCCAGAGCCACTTCATCTTTTTTTTGATACAATACTAATACTCAAGCTGAAGAAAATATATGATAAAGATTTACAAGGAAAACCATATTCAACAGATATAGGGGTATATGTTCTGCTGATATTATTCTTTTCTTTATTCAGGGTAACAACTGTGTTATGGGTATTTGGCTTGCTTGCATTTGCTGTTACAAAAAAGGATTGGATTAGAATTGCAAGTATTTGCATAGGGGTACTTTTTATTGTAATAATGTACATGCATTATTTCAATGCTCCTTATGTTGCAGGTATTATACCCGATCTTATGCACGACGGAATATCGTTCCATAATATTGCTCTTGCAATTAAAACTTCTTTTGGAAATATATATTCCTTTGCCACAAATAGTAATTCGTTTTACGACCTGCTATATGTATTGCTAATGGTATTAGCTTTATATAATTATGTGGTAACAAAAAATAAACTGGTACTCAGCGCTTGTATAATTTCAGCTCTTTCGCTGCTGGGCTTATTGGTTTTTTATGTGCCACTCAGTTCGTTCCTAAATAAGCAGACGGCCTATTTTTATCCTTTATTAATTGTACCCCTATTTTATACGGGCATTACCAATATTAAAAGGCTGACCATTGCCATATTGCTGCTATTTGCTCCCATAACCTATTTAAAGGCTGCGGCCCAAATTAAACTTCGTAAAGATAATTACACGGTAAATGAAAAACTATCATTATTAAATACGCAAGTTGAACAGATAAAAGATAAGATTGAACCGGGTAAGCCAAGGCATGTGTTAATGGTGCTCGACGATATAAACTATGCTCCCCTTATTTATTTATATACGCACTTACCGTTTTCAACTACCGATAAGTTACCGATAACCTATGTGGTAAATAAAATTACCCGATACCCGATGGATGAAATGCAGTATAAGGATGCATTTAAAACACATGGCAAATTATATAATGATTACTTCCTTTCAAGAAATCCTCTGATAATTGATTCTACGACTTTGGTATACCAAACCACCATATTTTGCCTTTATAAGAACAATAAGAGGGTAAAATAGCCTAATTTAATGTAAGTATTTGATTGTCAATTAATTGTTGTGTATTTACTAAAAATATTATCAAAAAAATCTATTGTTATTTATTGTTATTATCAATAAAAATGATGCAACCCTGTGAGTGTTTTTGATACACAGCAAGCTGGTATTTACAGCATGAGTTGTCGGTGCTTCGATAATTATCGTATATTTGTATAACTTCTTAACGAAGATTGTATCTTTATCTGTTGGTGGTTCTCACCCATTCAATTCAATAGATTTTACGCTTTTCATTAAAGGTAACAACGGTAAGCCGTTTTTTCGGCGTGCCCTATTTTTAATTTAATAATTATATAATTCAATGACATTTCAAGACTTAAATCTTATAGCTCCCCTACTCAGTGCTTTAAGTAAACAAGGTTATTCCGAACCTACACCCATCCAGGAAAAAGCTATTCCGAGTATATTACAAGGAAACGACATTTTTGGATGTGCACAAACAGGAACAGGTAAAACAGCAGCTTTTGCACTGCCAATACTTCAGTTTTTACATGCAAAAAAGGCAAGTGGTAATAACAATACAGGCATAAAGGCCCTTATACTGGCTCCAACCCGCGAACTGGCTCTGCAAATAAACGAAAGCTTCAGCGCGTATGGGTCTAATTTACAGATCAGGCACATGGTAATATTTGGTGGCGTATCGCAACATTCACAAATCAATGCACTTCGTAAAGGGGTTGATATAGTTGTAGCTACCCCCGGCCGTTTGCTCGATTTAATGAACCAGGGCCATGTTCGACTGAATGCAGTTGAATACCTTGTATTAGATGAAGCAGACCAGATGCTGGACATGGGCTTTATTAACGACATTAAAAAGATAATTGCCAGGCTACCTGCAAAACGCCAAACGGTTTTCTTTTCGGCCACAGCACCGGTTGAAATAAAAAGGCTTGCCGATTCAATGTTGCGTAATCCGGTTAATGTAAATATAACTCCGGTTACAGCTACAGCTAATTTAATAAAGCAGGCTGTTTACTATGTAAGCCAGGAAAAAAAGAAACCATTGTTAAGCCATTTGCTTAAGGATGATTCAATAGCTAATGCATTGGTATTTACACGTACCAAGCACGGAGCCGATAAGGTAGTAAAAGACCTTAACCGCAACGGAATAAAAGCTGAAGCTATACATGGTAACAAATCGCAGAATGCACGCGAAAGAGCACTGAAAGGCTTTAAGAGCAAAGCCATTCGTGTATTGGTTGCAACCGATATAGCATCTCGTGGTATTGATGTGGATAAACTTACCCACGTAATTAACTTCGAAATACCTGAACAGGCAGAAACCTACGTTCACCGTATTGGCCGTACAGGCAGAGCTGGTGAATCAGGTACTGCATGGTCATTTTGTAATTCAGAAGAAAGGATATACCTGAAAAACATACATAAGCTTATTAAAAAAGATATTGATGTTATAAAATCTCATCCTTTTTCCTAAACGAGCATTATTGGGGCATCATTTATGATGCCCCTTTTTAACTTATTTAATAATCATTAAAACGAAATACCATGACAGAGACATTTGCACCAATGAGTAAAGAAGAAATTACCCGCCTTATAGATGATAGGTATGCAGTGGGCCTAAACCCTACCGTTACCAGGGTAATGTGCAAGGACGATGTTAACCATTACGGTTACTTTAATTCTTTTGGCGATTATACCGAACTAAAAGAAAAGAACCAATACAGGTTTATACCGCGTAATAATTTTAAAGCATTTAGAGATGAGCACAATAAAAAAGGCGTATATAGTGCTAAACACAGCATTATTATTAATGGCGATGATGTAATAAGCATTGAATTTGTAATGCCTTTGCACATTTAAATAATGCGAATTTGTAAATGAAAACGCTTCATTTGTAAATAAAAACGTATTTTTAAAAACTGTAATAAATTAGTAAGATGTTAAGATATAAAGCAGATATCAAGTCGATCATATACATGGCAATAACAACTGCATTGCTTATTGTTCAATGGAATTTGAAATCGGTAAATCCTTACTTATATGTGTGGTGCTTGTTTATGGCTGTTATTGTTGCTGTAATGGCGCACAACCATAACCACTTACCAATATGGAGGAACAAAACACTTAATATACTTACCGACTGGTGGCTTAGTTGCTTTTATGGCTTCCCGGTATGGGCATGGATTCCCACTCATAATAAGAACCACCATACCCTGAACAATAAAGAAGGCGACTATACAATTACATATCGCATAAGCGAAAGGAATAACCTGCTTACCTTGCTTACATACCCTGCTGTAAGTTTGTATTCTCAGCAAGTTGTGCTCAGGGGCTACCTTAAAGATGTGAAAGTAAAATCAAAGAGCCAGTATTATTTATGCTATGTACAACTTGCAGTACTTATACTGTTTGTTGGTGCGGCGCTGCTTCTGGACTGGAAAAAGGCTTTGTTGTTTGTTATTATACCACAGCAAATGTCGGGCTTTAGTGTGCTTATATTTAATTATGTTCAGCATGTGCATGCCGATGAAGAGTCGGAAATAAACCATTCACGCAATTTTGTTGGGTTCTTTATTAATTTTTTCCTGCTCAATAACGGCCTTCATACAGTGCATCACGATAAAGCAGGCATACATTGGAGCAAAGTGCCTGCAGAGCATAAAAAAATTGTACATCTGATTGACCCTGCCCTAATTGAAAATAACTTTTGGTGGTATATACTAAGGGTTTATATTTTGGCATTATTTATACCAAAGTTTCGAACCAAAACAAAGCGCCTTCACAGAATGAGGGAGAGCAGCCGGGCAATGGCCTAACGTCTTTTCTATTTTAAGGCGAAATAATTCGACCCTTCAATCCTGTCTATTCATACAGGTTATAAATATCTTTTAACTGTAGAACGGAAAAGGGGGTATATTTACAAAAATCTATTACCGCCCCTATAATGAATAAAACCAAGTTATTAAAAGTATATTGCTGTGCCGAATGTGCTGAAGTAGAGGTTAAAACCACTACCCCCAAGATAAGAGGCTGCAAAAGTGCATCGTTTCACCGTTGGATAACAATGGGTGAAAAAGGATTGGATAAATATGTGTGCGATGCCTGTGGAGTTAAGGTTAATACACATACAGTACCTGTTGTTCAGGGTTGCCGTAAGGCCCCTAACCATATATGGACCAAAATTTCGTAATAAATAGCCCTAAATAATTAATTTGGTGTTTTTTTGCTATTTATTTCATAATGATGAGATATAATATTACATTTGTAGCTTAATAATTTATTCAAATTTAATCATGAACATTTTTGTATCTAATTTAAGCTTTAAGGTTGATGAAGAATCCTTAAAACAGTTGTTTCAAAACTACGGTGAAGTTACTTCATGTAAAATTGTTACCGATAAATTTACTGGTCGTTCCAGGGGATTTGGTTTCGTTGAAATGAAAAGCGATGACGAAGGTCAAAGCGCTATTGATGGCCTCAATGAGAGTGACCACGAAGGCAGAAATATTTCTGTATCTATTGCTAAGCCAAGAACTGAAGGTTCCAACAGGAGCTCAGGCGGAGGCAGAGATGGTGGTAGGGACAGAAGGGATTTCAACAGGGACAGATAGTCCTCGGTTTCCCATTTTCTTATAAAGCATTGGTTATTTTCTGAACAATTGTTTGGGGAATAGCCAATGCTCTGTTTTTTTATAGCATATTCAATATGATTTGTATACATAAAATTGCAGCAAACTTTTACCAAGATTAAGCCTTATTTGTTAAGGCTTTTTTAATTTCGGACATACCCTTTATGAAGACTATTTTGGTGAAAAAGACTCCGCTACTAACTATTAGGTGTTAATTCTTTTTGGTTTTCAGCCGGTAAGCTATTGAAATAAACCCTTTATCTTTGTAAGAATCACTATATTAGGGGTATTGAAACCCAAGTGAGGCAAGCGATATTGGTAATTTCGGGTTAATTAAAAAATAAGAATGTACAAATCGTACTCTTTTAAAATTATTTCTTTTTGTGGTCTTTTCGTGGCGGGTTTGTTCATAACCGAAAATACATTTGGACAAAGCACAAATTCAAAAACAACAAGTGCAACTAATAATACCTCAGTAAGTACCAGGGCCAAATGGCAGGTGAACCCGCTTGATCACCAAATATTTGTTCAGAATAACAGCCAGTTTGATGGTGAGGCCAACAGCAGCGACAAAATACTTTTTCAGGCTAAATTGGGTGATGCAAAAGCATACTTTACTGCCCATGGAGTTATATACAGGTATGATAAGTATTTAGATAACTCCCCAAAGGGTTTAGAGAAGCCGGTTACACAATATTTACCAGTTGAATGGGAAAACGCAAGCCCTAATGTATCAATAGATGCTGAAGAGGAACAAGAGTATTATTACACATACCCAACTGGTGAAAGTGGATTTATAAAGGCTTTGGTTTATAAAAAAATTATTTACAGAAACATTTACCCCGGTATAGATATTGAATACAGCTTCCCTAAAGATAAAGATGGTATAAAATATAATATTGTATTACATCCGGGTGCCGATCTTTCGTTGGTGAAATTGAAGTATGCAGGTGCCCAAAGTGCTCACATCGATAAGGAAGGGAACGTAGTTGTAAAAACAAGCATAGGGGAATTTACTGACCATGCTCCCGTTAGTTTTTATAAAAAAGGCGGAAGTATTGCTATTTCCTATTCACTCAAAGGAACGGTTGAGTCATTTACTGAAAGTAAAATATATAACCAATCGGCAACAGTAGTTATTGATCCCTGGACAACCAACCCCATATTTACTGCGGCATATAACAAGGCATATGATATAGACTATGATGATAAGGGCAACGTATATGCCTATGGTGGTTATAACCCGTTTCAATTAGTTAAAATTGATAGTATAGGTAAAATTAAGTGGACCTTTAATGCATCTACTATTGACGGTTTAATATATGGCGATTTTGCTGTAGATAAATTTACGGGTACAAGTTATATTTTAGAAAGTGCTCATGCTACGGGTGCCAGGGCATTAAAGGTTAATACATTAGGAGCCCTTAAAGCCACCTTCCCAGGCGATACCAATGTGCTCGAAATGTGGAGGGCAGTTATAAACCCATGCAACCATACATTAGTTATAGGTGCCGGAGATAATAACCATATTTACCAGGCATGTACGTTAGATACAAACATGACAAAACTTACCTATGTAAATGTGCTGGGAGCATCTGCCCCCGGCCATGGTATGGTGTTTACAGCAATTGATCCTTTAGGCGACACATGTTATATGGCTACCGCTAAAGCAGCAGCAGTTGATACTGCTAAGTTTAAAAATGTGTTGCTTAAAATGGCATTACCTTCTCTCTCTCCAACTTCATATATAGTGCCTGACGGGTACAAATTTGTTGAACTGGCAAGTGTAAACTATGCTGGCCCCGGAATTGGTACAACAAACGGAATGAACGGTTTGGCGGTGAGCCGCAACTGGTTATACATGAGCGATGGAAGTTCGTTAGAGAAAGTAAATAAAACTACGGGTGCAATTGTTAGTTCTATTCTAATATCGGGTACGTCTTTTGCATGGGGCGGGCTTGATGTAGATGTATGCGATAATTTGTATGCAGGTAATAATACTTCAATAAACGTATATAATTCAGCCCTTGCATTAAAGAGCACCATTAAACTACCCGGCGTTGTGTACGATGTAGTGCTGGGCCCTAACGAAAAAATATTATATGCAGCCGGTAGAGCCTTTGTTTCTTCGTTTAATGTATCTACTGCACTTTCAATATCTAAAACAGTCACTTCTGCCTCATGTGCCTGTAATGGTTCTGCAAAAGTTAGCCTTTCGTCATGTGGCAAAATTGATTCAACAAGCTTGTCCTATGTATGGAGCAATGGACAAACTACCCAAACCGCCACAAATTTGTGCGCTGCCACATATTCAGTATCTATTTTGTATGGATGCTCAGCAATATTCAGCGATACTGTTGTTATTTCCCCTCATTTTATAACTGTAAATAATCCATCGCCGGTTATTTGCGCAGGGGCAAACGGAATAAGCTTAACAGCAAGCGGAGGACAAACATATACCTGGCAACCTGCTACCGGATTAAGCTCAACGAATAATGCAGTAGTTACAGCCAATCCATTAATAACTACTACCTATACCGTTGTTGGGGTTACGGGCACAGGGTGCAAAGACAGTTCAGTTATTATTGTTAAGGTTAATCCTAAACCAAACGTAGTTATAAGTGGTCCTGCTATACCGGTATGCCCTTTTACACCCATAAACCTTTCTGCCAGTGGCGCTACAAGTTATTTTTGGAGCCCGGGTGCCAGCTTGAACTGTGATAGCTGTAGTAATGTTATTTCTACAATTTCGGCTTCAGGAGGTGTAATAACCTATAAGGTAATAGGAACTTTAGGTGGATGTACTGATACCACAAAGGTAACTGTACGTGCATATACCATACCAACAATAAAGATAGTAACAACACCAACAGCTTGTGATAGTTTTAATGGCACAGCAACCGCAACAGTTAGCGGCTCAGAGCCGTATACGTATTCATGGTCGCCTAAGGGCGGAAGTACTACTGCGGCCACTGGTTTAGCTGCAGGCACTTATACCATTACAGTAACAGATACCAACGGTTGTACAACTATGCAAACAGGAACAGTAAATGTAACAGCTTCTCCAACTGTTACAGCAACTTCCGCCGTTGCTACATGTGATAGTACAAATGGAAAAGCTATAGCAAGTGTGACCGGTGGAACACCTCCATATTCATATTTTTGGAGCCCTAGCGGAGGCAATACCAGTATTGCCAAAGGATTGGGCGCAGGTATATATAAGGTATTTATATCAGATAAAAATGGTTGTGTAGCTACAGCCATTACCATTATTGAAGATACAGGGGCAACTATAGCATTTAGTGCCCGCAATAATGTGAGTTGCTTTGGCGGAAGTGATGGTGGTGCAACAGTTGTTATGACAGGGGGCACAAATCCATATACTTATACTTGGAGCCCATTAGGCGAAACAACAGCTTCAGTTAATAATCTTACAATAGGTCAGTTTACAGTTGTCGTTAGCGATATTCATAACTGTACACTTATTGATACAATTAATATCAATCAACCAACAGTTTTGGTAGGGCAAATAACACCTGCTAATATTGTAAACGCAAATTGTTTTGGTGGAAGTAATGGGGCAATGTCAGTTATTGCATCGGGTGGGGTACCATCGTATACCTATAACTGGAGCAATGGAGAAACCGGGGATACAGCTACCGGCTTGCAGGCTAACTCCTATACTGTAACAATAAAAGATAAGAATGGATGTACCGTTACAACTTCTGATGTGGTGGGACAGCCGCTTGCAATAGCTGCAGTAGCAGGGAATAGTTCTGCTACCTGCGGAAATAATGGAACCGCAGATGTTGTTGTTGTTGGAGGTACACCCGCGTATACCTATAGCTGGAGTGGTGGTGCCGGAAACGGAGCAACAGTTTATAACCTGGGTAAAGGAACATATACTGTTACTGTTACAGATGCTAATGGATGTAAAGATACCGTAAGTACTTACGTTGATACTATAGGTCAGACAGCTACTATAAAGGCAAGTACAAACGTATTGTGTTTTGGAGGAAATAATGGAAGTGCAACAGTAAGCGTAATAGGAGGCGATACTTCATTGTATGGTTATAATTGGAGCCCTATTGGCGGTAATAATGCAACAGGCATAGGCTTAACTGCCGGTTTTTATACTGTTACTGTAACCTATATTGCCGATGGATGCCAGGTTAAAGTAAATGATACAATTACCCAACCACCGGCGCTTATTTCGAAAGTAACCGATAGTTTAGAGTGCAGTAACATAGTTATAGCGACAGATAGTACGAAAGGCGGCGTACCTCCGTATTTATATAATTGGAACCCGGTAGGCGGAAATGCTTCAGTGGCGACTATTACTTCTGGTAGTTATACATTGACAGTAACCGATGCACATGGTTGCGTAAATACAGTTACACTTATTGCTCCATTTACCGACCCTATAGCTAATTTCAGTGCTATCCCAGATACTATTGCATCAGGCGACTCAGTTGAGTTTGTGAATTTAAGTACTGGTGGTGGTGCATCAAATTGGTGGACTTTTGGCGATGGCGGAAATTCAGCCGATTCAATGCCATATCACATATATAACTTCGGAGGAACGTATGATGTTACATTATATATCAGTAATTCCCTTGGTTGCAAAGACTCTATAACAGAAAGTATTTTTGTGAAAGAAGGTGTAATTGCACCTAATGTATTTACCCCAAATGGCGATGGAATAAATGATGTATTCCATGTGAACGCTTTTGGCCTAAGTAATTATAAGATAGATATTTACGATCGGTGGGGTCTTTTGATCTTTGAAGGAACAGGCCCAAATAACGATTGGACAGGAAGGACAATGGCGGGTGAACTTGTTTCAGCCGGTACATACTATTATATAATTACCGCTAGTGACAATAAAGGCAAGCCATTTAATACCAAAGGTTACCTGACTTTAATTCGCTAATAAAAGCATATGGGTACAGTTATTTTTTATACCCTAAGCAACTAAAACAGTTCATTTTACATCTACTAAGTACTGGCTAATATTCTCATTTTCTGGACCATCACATAATGATGTTATTTAATCTGAAATTAACAGCATTTTGTCTTGGTTTTGTGAGTAATTGGTATATCTTTGCCGGAAAATAGCAAATTAGTAAACCGTAAAATAAACAAACCTTAAATTTTAAATCTCAACCAAATGAAAACTAAACTATTTATCTTTTCTTTTGTTTTATTCACAATTGGCAAGCTTAGCGCTCACGTTATTACTGTGAGCAATAATGCTATTACCGCCGGGCATTTTACTGCCATACAAACAGCAGCCGATTCAGCAAATATTGGCGACACCATTTATGTAATGGGTTCTCCTACCGACTACGGAAACGTAACACTAAGGACAATGGTAACCTTAATGGGTGCTGGTTATGCAGTAACAGGAACTCAATATAATTATGCTTCGATTGTCGATAATATTTACATTGATTCTGTTTCTTTTGGTAACCCGGTAAGTGGAACAAAAGTACTTGGTATGGATGTTACAAGTAACCTTGACTATTCCGGAACAGGAAACATAAATAACATTGATATTGAAAGATGTTATGTAAGTTCTTGGATATATGTTAATGGACATAACTGGACTGTTAGAAATTGTATAATTAACTCAGGAATTCAAGTACAAAGCAATGGATATATTTACGTACAAAATAATTTTATTGGGCAAATACAGTATTCAAATCAAACAACTGTAATTTTTGACCATAACAACTTTGTTATTCAAAATGGTAGTATTTGCTATCAGGTTTCTAACGCCCTTTTTACAAATAATGTTTTTTATTACAGTAACCCTACTGGTGGAACAAATGAAACCAATTGTACATTCAGTAACAACATTACTTCAGCAAGTGCTGCTATAAATTTAAATGCATATGCAGGTAATACAGGTTCAGGCAATATTTTCTCAACTCCTCCGGGTTGGACAGATGCAACTATTCCGGGTAGTACGGTTGGTGCAACCTCAATTTGGAATTACAAATGGACATTTAAACCTAGTTCACTTGCTCATAATGCTGCTACAGATGGTTCTGATATAGGTGCTTATGGTGGAAGTTACCCAATGCCAAATTTAACCGGCGCAACACGCATACCACAAATGATTTTGATGAATATTAGTGGTGTTGCACCAGCAGGTGGAAACTTAAATGTGAATTTTAAAGCAAAGATTCAGAATTAAAGAGCGTTTAGCCTAGTTTCTTATGAAATAGGAAACAAAGCTGAAAAGCCCATAAAATGGGCAGATTTTGCTAAAAATCATTCTTTGATTAAATGCTTAAAATTCACCAAATGAAAAAAATAATAATCGGAATACTTGCCTTTTGCTTCTTTAGGCCGGATACTCTGAGCGCACATATTATAACTGTAAGCAATAACCCTATTAGTGTAGGGATGTATGCTAACTTGCAAACGGCTGTAAATTCAGCCAGTGCAGGCGATACGGTTTATGTGATGGGCTCCCCGACCGACTACGGATCTGTTACCATATCTAAATCGCACATTACTTTAATAGGTGCTGGATATGCTGTAAAAGGCTTACAGTATAATTATAACACAATTGTAGATTATGTATATCTGAATGGTGTTGTAAAAGGAACAAAAATTCAGGGCCTATTTGTAAATAATAGTATTCAGCAAAGTGGCGCAGCCGTAGTTGTTGATAGTGTAGATGTTGAAAGATGTTATGTGACTTCGGGCTTATACGTATATGGTACTGCCTGGACGATCAGGAATAATGACATTAACAATGTTTATATACAGAACAACACCAATTGCTATATACAGAACAATTTTCTGGAAGATATAGAAACCTCCAACCAGCTTACAGTAGTTGTTGATCACAACGTTTTTGCTACATACAGTGGAAATGCTTTGTACACAGCTATATCTAATGCTACTATTAGTAATAATGTTTTCTATTATTCTAATCCGGAGAATGGTACTACTTGTGTGTTTAATAATAACATTACTTCTGCAAGTTCTGCTCTTAACTTGAATACCTATGGCGGTAACTCGGGTGGTACAGCCAATATTTTTGCAACGCCACCGGGTTGGACTGATGCTACCATTCCTGCAGCTACAGTAAGTTTAAACGCAGTTTGGAATTATAATTGGACATTTACACCAGCTTCGCCTGCACACCATGCAGCTACAGATGGTAGCGATATTGGAGTTTATGGAGGAAATTACCCAATGCCTAATTTAACAGGTTATGTGGCTATACCACAAATAACATTATTGACTGTTTCGGCTGTTGTAGCAACCGGAGGTAGTATAAGTGTTAATTTTAAAGGGCAGGGCATAATGGCTCATGGAGTACTTAGTGCAGAATACTTTTTTGATAATGACCCGGGTGTTGGCAGTGGAACTCCTATAACCTTTACCGGAGGAGATTCAGTTACTGTTAATCAAAGTATCTCAATTACTGCACTTACATCAACATTTCACGTTATTGGTGTTCGAGTAAAAGATTCAGTTGGGCATTGGAGTTTATATTCTGCAGGACAGTTTTATGTTCAGCCTGCTTCAAGTGTTTCTCCTGCAGCTCAAATTGTTAGCGCCGAGTATTTTTTTGATAAAGATCCTGGCCAAGGTAAAGGAACTGCAATAACCACAGGTGCAGCAGCAGATAGCATTATTATAAACCAAGCTATTTCGATTTCCAGTTTACCTGCAGGATACCATAAGATGTATATTCGCTCAGAGAATGCTGCAGGTCAATGGAGTTTATATGAAGGCCGTAGTTTTTATATACAGCCATTGGTAACGATACCTCCAGTAACTCAAATAGTAGCGGCCGAATATTTCTTCGATAAGGATCCCGGCCAAGGTAAAGGAACTGCTATTACTACAGGTGCAGCAGCAGATAGTATTATTATAAACCAAGCTGTTTCGATTTCCAGTTTACCTGCAGGATACCATAAAATGTTCATTCGTTCGGAGAATGCAGCGGGCCAATGGAGTTTATATGAAGGCCGTAGTTTTTACATACAGCCATTAGTAGTGATACCTCCGGTAACTCAAATAGTAGCAGCCGAATATTTCTTTGATGTTGATCCTGGGCAAGGTAAAGGAACTGCAATAACCACAGGTGCAGCAGCAGATAGTATTATTATAAACCAAGCTATTTCAATTTCCAGTTTACCTGCAGGATACCATAAAATGTTCATTCGCTCAGAGAATGCAGCGGGCCAATGGAGTTTATATGAAGGCCGTAGTTTTTATATACAGCCTTTGGTAACGATACCACCAGTAACTCAAATAGTCGCAGCCGAATATTTCTTTGATAAGGATCCCGGACAAGGTAAAGGGATAGCCATAGCAACAGGAGCTGCTGCCGATTCAATTACAATGAATAATGCTTATTCTATAGGAAGTTTGACCGTTGGATTCCATAAAGTTTTTGTGCGTGCTGAAAATGCAGCGGGACAGTGGAGTTTATATGAAGGCCGTAATTTCTTAGTTGCTCCTGCTATTTCTGCTCCTGCAGCAACAGCAAGAATTGTAGCCGGTGAATACTTTTTTGATAAGGATCCCGGACAAGGTAAAGGATTTGCAATAACAGGTATAGTAGCTGCCGATTCAATTAGTCTTACGCAAAGCCTTAATACTTCTGCGCTTTCTATTGGCTCGCATGCAGCATTTATACGCGTAGAAGATAGCACAGGGCACTGGAGCTTATACCAGGGCGGGGCTTTTAAAGTGCAAAATTGTTCGGATATAGTGAATGCAAGTTCAACAAAGGATTCTTGTTTCGGTGGTAATGACGGGACAGCAACGGCATTTGCATCGGGTGGTGCAGGGAAGACATATACCTATTCATGGAGTACTGTGCCTGTTCAAACAACAGCTACAGCTACCGGATTAACAGCCGGTGTATATACCATTACTGTAATGGACTCTATAGGGTGCCCTGCTACCAATACGGTAGTTGTAGGCCAGCCAAGCCAAATTAAAATTAAGACAAGCGTGGTTAATACAACCTGCGGACAAGATAATGGCCAAGCATCAGTTACCTCAGTTACCGGTGGTACTGGTACAACATACACCTATGCATGGAGCACTGTTCCTGTTCAAACTGGCACATCTATAACAAATCTTTCGCCAGGTACATATACTGTTACAGCATACGATAAGTATAATTGCTCAAATACAGCTACAGTTACAGTTGCAGCCTCTACGTCACCTGTAATGTCAGTTGCCTCTACTACCCCAAGTAAGTGTGGCCAGCATATTGGTTCTGCTACTGTTTCAGTAACTGGTGGTACGGCTCCATATAGATTTGGCTGGAACAATGGCGATACCTTATCAACTGCTGATAGTTTGCATTCGGGTAATTACATTGTTACGGTAACCGATAAAAACGGTTGTTCAACATTTATATCTATTGCTATAACAAACTCAGATGGTCCGGTAATTAAGAGTAATGTTATTAATGAAGTTACATGCTATGGACTTGCAAATGGATCTATAAGTACGACTATTAATGGTGGTGTAAGCCCATACTCGTATGCATGGTCTAATGGCGCAACCACTTCAACCATTAGCAACCTTTCATCAGGCCCTTATTATGTTACAGTAACTGATAATACTGGTTGCTCGGGAATAAAAACCTTCACAGTTACTCAACCTTCTGCTCCGGTTGCGCTTACTGTTTCAACCACAACATCCGCTTGTTCGTCACCTACGGGTAGTGCAAGTGTAGTTGTAAGTGGTGGTACATCTCCGTATACCTATAACTGGAGTTCTGGCGCTTCTACTACTTCAGCCTTTGGCTTAATTGCAGGTACATATACTGTAACAGTTGCCGACTCGAATGGTTGTATGGATTCAGCACAAGCGGCGGTAAGTAGCTTAAATGGACCAGTTGTTACAGTTGATAGTACAATAGCTTCTGCCTGCGCTTCAGGCAATAAGGGTAGTGGTAGTGTAATATTGACAGTTACGGGTGGTACAGGGACTGATAGTTATGTGTGGTCTGATATTAATAATAGCACAAACCAGAATCTTGCCAATGTTCCTACCGGAACGTATAACGTAATAGTTACAGATCAGGTAGGTTGCATTGGAACTGCTACAGCTAAAGTTCAGGAAAAAGCACCTCCTCAATTGCCTATTTGTATGGTGACTGTCGACCCTAAATCAAATCATAATTATGTGGTTTGGGATAAGTCTTTAGCAAAGTCAATTGCTAGCTATAATGTATATAAGGAAACAACAGTACCAGGGTTGTTTAATAAAATAGGAAGTGTTCCGGTTAAAAATGGTGGTACGTATGTAGATAGCCTCTCTGATCCTGACGTTCAGAGCTGGAGATACGAAATATCGCAGGTCGATTCGTGTGGGTTTGAATCTCCACTGAGTTCGCCACATAAAACCATGCACTTAACAATTAGTCAGAATGGTTCTACATTTAACCTTATATGGGATAATTATCAGGGTCTGCCATTTAATTATTATATAGTTTACCGTGATACTGTAGCCGGTGTTGCCAATGACAGTGTAGGTTATGCGCTTAATAATGGTATTTATACATATAGCAATAAGCCACCAGCAAGTTCAAAACCTTATTTCTATCACATGGGTATAAGTAACCCAGGCGGCTGTACTCCATCTATTGAATCAATCAATTACAATGCATCTAAATCAAATACGGGCAATATTACTGTTTCCGGAATAGCTGTATTAAATGGCGATTTGAATTCATTGATTGTGTATCCTAACCCAAGCCGTGGTATAGTAAACTTTACACTTGATATTGCAAATAAACAGAATATCACCATGAAGGTTTATAATGCTATTGGACAGATGATGGCTACCACTAACTATGGTAAAATTAGCGGCCACATTAGCAAAGAAATTGACTTGTCTGGCTTAAGTAAAGGAGTATATATATTACAGGTATCCGGAGATAACGGAAATACCTACAAAAAAGTAGTGCTTCAGTAAAAATATGGACCCATCTAAAAGACCGCCTTTTGGGGTATTCCCAAGGCGGTCTTTTGTTTTTATACCGCTCAATTTTCGACCTTATTCGCAGGGTAAATAAGTTTTTCTATCTTTGGTAGTATAATTTTATGTTTTTGCCTCTTTTTAAGGGAATGAATAGCGTAAACCGTAGAAAATATTTAAGTAAGACTGCACAGAAGTGTGTTTTTAATCTCATTGTAGTTTTTTTTACCTTTATTACAACAAGTAACTCATTTGCGCAAAGCTCAAGTGAAACCGGCTTGTTTAATATTCGTAATTACACTGCCAAAGAATATAACCTGTCACCACAAAACTTTGCTATAGTTCAGGATTCACGGGGAGTTTTGTTTTTTGGAAATAACAGTGATATACTGGAGTATGACGGACATAACTGGGATACTATACAAACACCTAATGAGGTTACAGTAAGGTCATTAACCGTTGATAAGAAAGGTGTAATATATGTAGGTGGAATTGGCGAGATAGGTTACCTGTCGCCAGATGCTACAGGTAGGATGAGATACCGTTCGTTAGTAGATTCAATTAAGAATAAAAGAAATCGCGACTTTGCTGATGTATGGACATGCTATGCTGCATCTGATAATAAAGTTTATTTCCAGGCATCAAATAAAATTTTTATATGGGATGGAAAAAAAATGATAACCCGCGAGCCTGCAACTAAGCCGGGTGCTACTTTTCATTTGATGTTTCATTTGAATGATAATTTATATGTGCGCGAAAGAGAAGTGGGCATGATGAAAATGGTTAACAATAATTTAAATTTTATACAGGGCGGTGATTTTTTTGCGGATACTAAGGTTTATTTTATGCAGCCTTTCCGTAAAAATGAAATATTGATGAATATGGAGGGACGTGGTCTGTTTTCCATGGTACCGGCGGACTTTTCAGCCCATGTGCAAGATGCTACACAGTTAACAAAAATTAATCCATTCCATACAGATATTGATCAGTTTTTCAACCTAAACAGGATATATAATGGAATAAGGCTAAACAGTAAAGATTATTCTATTGGAACGCGAGATGGTGGTATTGTTGTTGTCGATTCTTCAGGGCACTTAGTAGGTGCTATAAATAAAAAGAATGGCTTACAGGATGAATCGATAAACTATCAATATTTGGATTCGCAACAAAAATTATGGCTAGCTACTCAAAATGGAATCTCGAAAGTTGACATTAACTCTCCCATAACATCGTTTAATGATCAGAATGGATTAGAAGGTTTGGTACAAGCCATTGCGAGAAACGACGGTAAGCTATATGCCGCTACATTAACAGGCATATTTTATTTATCAAACCAAAATTTACTTGTAGGCGGGGCAATTGAGCAACCCCATTTCAATAAAATTGATGGACTTGCTACAGAATGCTGGGATTTGTTATCTGTTAATACTGGCAGTAAATCTGTTCTTTTAGTCGCAAGTAATGACGGTATATACCAGATAGATGGAGATAAGAATACATTGGTTATAAAAGGAAATGCATATACATTACACCGATCAATTATAGATTCAAACCGAATTTTTATTGGATGGACGCTTGGAGGCGGAATTTCAAAATATGCCATCAGTTCTATGTATTGGGATAATGGAAAATGGAATGATGAGGGAAGCGCAAATCTTGGAGAAATAACAGGTGTAAATATCCAAGCTATTACAGAAGAAAAAAATGGCACTATTTGGTGCGGGCATAATAAAAATGGTGTGATTATGATTAAGCCTGTATATAAGGATAAGAAAATTGATGGGTCCTCACAAACTGTATTTGAAAAAAAAGCATCAGGACTACCTGTAGAAAGCAATATATATGCTAGAAATATTAATGGCCATATTTATTTTGCAACACCTAAAGGCTTATTTAAGTATAATGGTAATGGTAAATTTTCGCGCGATAGCTCATTAGGTGCACAACTTGCAGATAGCACTATGAACATACCTAGGATTGATGTTGGACCGGATGGATCAATATGGGTAGTAGCTATTAGCTTGAAAGACGGAGCCTTGCACGTGGGTTATGTAAATAACCCAGGGAAGGCTGATAAGCAGTGGGTAACCATGCCTTTTATGGGCATGTCGAAGAATATCATTTATTGTATTTATAATGAGAAAGATGGTATAACATGGATGGGCTGCCCTGATGGAATTACGCGGTATGACAATAGTATAAAAAAAGATTACACCCAGGATTATTATGCATTGATACATAAAGTTGTTATTAGTAGGGGTAAGGATTCTGCCATATTTTACGGTGCTTATTCTGGTGACAGTGGTGTGGTTTCAATTACCCAGCCTGACAGGTTTAAACCAAGCCTTCCTTATATAGACAATTCACTCATATTTATGTATGCTGCGCCTAACTTCGAGGATGAGTCTTCTATGCTTTACAGCTACCGCCTTGAGGGTTCAGATGCACAGCATGCCCAATGGAGCGTTTGGAAAAATGAGACAAAAGCGACCTATACATATTTACCAGAAGGGCATTACTTCTTTCATGTAAAAGCCAAAAATATATTTGGTAACCAAAGCCATGAAGCTATTTATGAGTTTACTATCCTGTCACCATGGTATCGTACTATTTGGGCATACATAGCCTATGTTTTATTCTTTGCAGCTTTTGTATATGGCGTAGTTACTGTTTCTACCCGAAGCCTCAGAAATATAATTAGTGAAAGAACCGCTGAGGTTGTTAAGCAAAAGGAAGTGATTGAAATGAAGAATAAAGATATTACCGATAGTATAAACTATGCTAAACGTATACAGGAAGCTATTTTGCCTACGAGAGAGCGCTTTAAATCGGTATTGCCTGATAGTTTCATTCTGTTCAAGCCCAAGGATATTGTAAGTGGTGACTTTTACTGGATGACAGAAAAGAACGATATGATATTTGTTGCTGCCGGCGACTGTACGGGTCACGGTGTACCAGGCGCCATGGTGAGTGTAGTTTGTTCTAATGCGCTCAACAGAGCAGTAAAAGAGTTCGGAATAACTGATCCGGGTAAAATATTGGATAAAGTAAGGGATTTGGTTATTGAGACATTTGAAAAATCGGAGAAAGAAGATATAAAGGATGGTATGGATATTTCGTTGTGTACCATTAATACGAAAACTAAAGAGGTGCAATGGGCGGGTGCCAATAATCCATTGTGGTTTATACAAGGTACCGAAATAAAAGAAATAACTGCCGATAAGCAACCGATAGGTAATTCTGATAATCCAAGGCCATTCACAACACATAATGTGAAGCTTACCAAAGGAGATGAAATATATTTATTTACAGATGGTTATGCAGATCAGTTTGGTGGCGAAAAGGGCAAAAAATTCAAATACAAGCAGCTGGAACAGAAAGTACTGGAAGGACGAAGCCTTGATATGTTGAGGCAGCGTGATAATCTTAGCTTTGCCTTTGATAAATGGATGGGCAACCTCGAACAGGTTGACGACGTACTGATAATTGGTATCAGGGTTTAAATACCTATTACACAAAGCCATTCTTATTTATGTAGATAAATACTGAAAAGTTTATCGACTTTTTGCCATTTAAATCTTATATATTTGAAACATAAAGATTTATATGAAGATATATATAAAATTCATCGCTTTTAGTGTGTTTTTTGCTTTTACACAGGTAGCTATTGCCAGTAATATGGCAGATAGTGTTACTGAAGAGAAAAAGATAAATGCTTTTACCATACTTAAGATTAAAGGTAACTTTAATGTTGTATTTACCGAAGCAAAATCATCGAGCTTAAAAGTAACTGCCTCCGATAAAGATGCAATGGCATCTATCGATGTAAAAAGCACTCCCACTGCGCTTACTATAAATCAAAAAGATGGTGCAACAGGAACCGCAACCCTATATATAGGATTGAAAGATATACAGCAAATAGCTATAAATATTAACGGCACAGTTTCTACTACTAATAGTATTGATCCGGGAGAACTTACATTGAATATTGACGGCAACGTATCTGGAACAATTATGCTGGATGTAAAACTATTGAACTATACATCAAGCTCAAGTAAAGCACTTGTACTTAAGGGCAAGGCCAAGCAAAGCAATTTTAAAGATTCAGGCGAAGGTAGTGTTGATGCATCGGAATTGAAAACGGATAATCTTACCTTAGATGACAGCAGCGATGGAGACCTTAAAATATATGCTCATCCTGAAATGCATGTTAAGTTAGAAGGTAGTGGAGGACTTACCTATTATGGTAACCCGCGTATAAAGACCTTTAGAGTAGGAGGCCAGGCAACTGAAAAACAAATAGTAGAAAGCAAATAGAGTAAATAATCATAAATACACAATCAACATGTTTGAATTAAACGGAATAGTAAAACTGAAAAAAGACGAGCAAAAAGTATCTGATGCTTTTAAAAAACGCGAATTTGTAGTTACAGATAATTCATCAAATTATCCTCAGCATATTCTTTTTCAATTAACCCAGGAAAGGTGCAAATTGCTCGACGATATTAATGAGGGCGACCAGGTTAAGGTTAGCTTTTTCATCAAAGGCCGCGAATGGCAAGGAAAAGATGGTGGCGGAGTAAAATACTTCACATCATTAGATGCCTGGAGAGTTGAGCGTGGTACTAAAGAGTACAGCAAGGAATCTCAGGCTCCTGCTTCTTTATCAGCTAATGGCGGCGGATTGTCAAATGCTGAAGAGACAGACGATCTTCCTTTCTAGGATCAGGAATTAGTAATAAAAATAAATTAAACACGAAACATCAGGTACCAACCAATTGGTTGGCTGATGTTTTGCTGTCTAAGGCATCACGTAAGCCATTGCCCAGCAGGAAGAATGCCAGTACCATAAACATGATGCAAATACCGGGTAAAAAGGCCAAATAAGCCGAATCGGTTATGATATAACCTCTGTTTGCATTTATCATAGAACCCCAAGATGCAATTGGCGGTTGCGCACCTATACCCAAGAAGCTAAGTCCTGCTTCAATAAGTATAGCTGAAGCAAAGTTGTCGGCGGCCACAACTATTATGGCTCCCATAATATTGGGTAGTATATGCTTAAATATGATCCTGAAGTCAGAAAAGCCCATTGCATTGCCGGCTTCAATAAAATTCTCTTCGCGTATACTCATTACCTGGCCCCTTACAATACGAGCCACATCAACCCACATAGTAAGCCCAACTGCAATAAATACCTGCCAGAACCCTTTGCCCAATGCAAGTGTAATGGCTATAACAAGCAATAGGGTAGGTAACGACCAAACCACGTTGATAAGCCACATTACAAATTCATCCCACTTACCACGGTAGTAACCCGCTGTGGCTCCCATAAATATACCAATTGAAAAAGCTATAAGTACTGAAACAAAACCTACTGCGAGCGATACCCTTATACCTATCATAAGGCGGCTCAACAGGTCCCTGCCTTCCTGATCGGTACCAAGCAAAAATGATTTCGATATAATGTTTTTTGCTTTTATTTCCTCGCTCATATCCTTGTATGTGCGGGTAATAGGCTTATCATTCCCGAATATATAAAAGGTAGTAGTATTGTTTATTGTATCATTAACAAAGTGCTTATTGTAATCTAGGGAGTATATGATATCTGCCATGTTATACTTTACCATCGGCCCATTATTAGGGTCAGTGCCTGTATACCCTTCAATAACAATATTAGGCCCTTCGAAGCCATATTTGTAAATAGGAATATCGTGGTAAAAGCTGGGCTGGCCGAATAACATTTTCGAGATAAAGGATTCTTGCTGTATATCCTGGTTCTCTCTGTTAATAAGCATTTGTACTTTAAAACCCGGTGGCTTTACCGAAAGTTCTAATACCTGGTTATTAGCGTTTGGAGTGGAATCGGGGGTGATGAGGTAGCCTAAAAGCGCTACTACTACTGCAAGTATAATAAAGTAAAGGCTGAACATGGCAAGGCGGTTCTTTTTGAACCTCTTCCAGGCGTGGTGAGCCAACGAATAAGAGTCAATTTCAACGTATTTTTTTCTGCGAAATGTCAGCACAATAAACCCCTGTATTTTTATTCAATAATCTCTTCCTTTCCAGTGATAACGCGAAAAATTTGCCACTAATCCAATCCAACTTACATAAAGCATAGTTATTACTTCTGATGCCAAAAAATAACCTAATAAATGATGCTTCTTAAAAAAATTGGTTCCGCAAGTTAACAATAAAAAGTCTATGGTGAATTTAGCAATTATGCAATACATGAGTACCAAATTGAGTGAAAAATAGACTAAAGAACCAATGACAGATACGAATAACAAAAAATTAGTGACGAAAACGAGCAGGCTAATAAGGCTATTTAGTTGATTTTTAGAACGAAAACCTTTTGATGCCCATCGTATACGCTGCTGTATAAAATTACTCCAAGTAGGCTGTGCAGCAGTTGATACTAATGCTTCCGTAGTTTTAAGATATCCTATTTGCCCTGGAAACTGCTTATTGATTTTGAATAGAAGCAAGGTATCATCGCCTGAGGGTGTGTTTTCAATGCCCTTAAAGCCTTCAACCTTTTCAAATGCCTGCCTTGTATAGGCAATATTTGCAGCGTTTGACAGTAAAGGGTATTTTGAGAATATGCCTGCACCTGCCAGTATAGATAACCCGGTGAATTCTAAGGCCTGGTATTTTTCGCAAATGCTACTTTCGTTTATAATAGCCACAGGTCCACAAATCATTTGGTAATGCTTCTCTTCATATAAAGACACTATAGATGATAGCCAGTTTTTTGAAACAGTACAATCAGCATCTGTAATTACTATTAGCTCTCCTGTTGATGCTTTAATACCGGCTTCTATTGCTTTTTTCTTGTTCGACGACTTGTCAGTTACCAATACATATTTCCAGGTTGTAGTACTGTTTCCAAGAATCTCTTTGGTATGTTTTGCCGTAGCATCTTCTGAATGATCATCGGCTACAATAATTTCGATGAGTGAAGTGGGATAGCCTTGCTGTAAAATAGATGCAAGGCAATTACCGATGGTGTTCTCTTCGTTCCTGCAAGGAATGATTACTGAGACCTTAGTTTTGAAATCACCCGCGGATGGCTTAAAAACCGGTGTTTTAATCCAGGATATAATCTGCCATGAAATATAAATAGTGTACGCTGAAGTAAATACTATGAGTGCAACATTTAAGGCAACAAGCATTCTTTATTTATTTGCCGGAATTTGTTTGTGCCCCATCAACTCTACCTTTTGTTGGTTAAGGTTAGTAAGCACTTTCTCGTAAATAGAATCCAGTAATCGTGCATGATCGCAATAGAATTGCATACTCTGTGTATATGTGCTTTCTGTAATATGGTGTTTCTTCCATAGCGACTGATAAGCCTGATCAATGCTGGTGTCTTTATCATTCTGGCTATAGCCTTGCAATGCAGATGCCTGCATAATATGTACATCCGAAAGGACTGCCATCATAGTATCGGGTGGAAGAATACCTGCCGGAATAGCAACGTAGCTTTTACTGTGACATGAAAGCAATAAGTATGCAAATACAAAGGGCAATATTTTTATAAACCTGTTCTTGAAAATCATAGCAGATGGCATTACCTGCAAATGTAGCATAAATGCTAAAATATTTTACTTTTACGTTTTATAAAGCCATTGCCAACAGAGGCTGATAGTAATTCTGTTTTGGCAAGGTCAATTTTAAAATATTCGTTTTTATGTCGAATTCGTTTTCAGGTAAGGTAGTATGGGTTACGGGTGCATCTTCAGGTATTGGCGAAGCATTGGTTAAAGCTTTTGCTAAGGAAGGTGCCAAGGTTATTCTTACTGCACGTCGGGAAGATGAATTGCAACGTGTTAAGAAAGAAGCAGGCCTTAATGATTCAAATAGTTTAATACTCCCATTCGACCTTTATAAGATTGATGATTTAGATGGCGCCATTGCCAAGGTGAAAGAAAAATATTCAGCTATTGATATACTTATCTGTAATGCCGGTATTGCGCAACGATCTCTTATTAAGGATAGCTTGTTGCAGGTTGACAGGCAGATAATGGAATTGAATTTCTTTTCGGTTATTGCACTTACCAAAAAAGTACTTCCTATAATGTTATCTCAAAAAAGCGGCAACATAGTTGTAATAAGCAGCGTTATGGGTAAAATGGGCATACCATTCCGTGCTATGTACTGCGCATCGAAGCATGCATTACACGGGTTCTTTGAGGCATTGCGTGGCGAAGTGTTTAAGGATAATGTAAAAGTGCATATTATATGCCCTGGCTATGTAAAAACCAATGTGTCAGTTAATGCAGTTACATCGGAAGGTGCTGCCCATGGCAAAATGGATAAGGGACAGGAAAAAGGTATTGAGCCTGAAAAGTGTGCAACAGGCATACTTAATGCTATAAAACATAATAAAGAGCAAGTATATATAGGAGGTTCTGAAACATTGGCCCCAAGGTTGAAAAGCCTTTTCCCCGGACTCTTTTCGGCAATTATAAAACGAGTAGAATTCCATTGATAGTACTATGAAATACCTTAACACACTTGATTTTGCCCGCGGACTTGACAGCAAGGATCCATTAAAGAAGTTCAGGAAGCAGTTCTTGTTTCCTAAACACAATGGCAAAGAGGCTTTATACTTCACGGGTAACTCACTCGGCTTACAACCTGCAAGTGTTCAGAAGTATGTAAATATTGAACTGGAAGACTGGGCGAAGTATGCAGTGGAAGGACATTTTGATGCACGCAATCCCTGGTATTCGTACCACGAAATGTTTGCTGAACCTATGGCTAAGCTTATAGGTGCAAAGCCTGAAGAAGTAGTGGCTATGAATCAGCTTACGGTAAACCTGCATTTGATGATGGTATCGTTTTACAGGCCCGATAAAAAACGGTATAAGATACTTTGCGAATCGAATGCTTTCCCATCTGACCAATATGCTTTGCAGACCCATGTACAGTCGCATAGATTGAACCCTGATAAAACACTTATAGAAATAGCTCCCCGCAAAGGAGAGAACCTGGTGAGAAAGGAAGATATACTTAAAGCCATTAGTGATAACGGTAAAGAACTGGCCCTTGTAATGATAGGTGGCGTTAATTACCTCACGGGCCAGGTTATAGATATGCCTACTATTACAAAAGCTGCCCATAAAGTAGGTGCGTATGCTGCATTTGATCTGGCACACGCTGCCGGTAATATTGAACTGAGTTTGCACGATTGGGATGTTGATTTTGCTGTGTGGTGTACCTATAAATATTTTAACTCGGGCCCGGGTGGAGTAGCAGGCGCTTTCATACACCAAAAGCATATAAAGAACCAGAAATTGCCTCGCTTTGCCGGATGGTGGGCCTATGATAAAAAAACTCGCTTTCAAATGAACAGGGAGTTTGTACCTATGAAAACCGCTGAAGGCTGGCAACTCAGTAATGCACCTGTACTATCTATGGCAGCATATAAGGCATCTCTCGATATATTTACAGAAGCAGGTGGCATGCAGCCTCTGTGTAAAAAGAGCAAGCTATTGACCGGCTACCTTGAGTTTATAATAGATGAACTCAATAAAAAAATGAAGGGTAAAAAATTAAAACTTGAAATTATTACCCCTGCAGACCCAGCCCAGCGCGGATGCCAGCTTTCAATTATTGCACATGGTATGGGCCGCGATTTTTATAATACATTAACTAAGAATGGAGTTTTTTGTGATTGGCGTAACCCGAATGTGGTCCGATTAGCGCCTGTGCCACTATACAACTCCTTTGAAGATGTATGGCAATTTGGCCAAACTGTTGAAAAAGTGCTCAAATTAAAGTGATATTTGTTGTATTAAAATAATGACAAAGAAAAAACGCTATACTGCACGATACATTTTGGGATTGGGACTCCTTCCATTCCTTATTGTCGGGTATTTTTTCAGGACAACAATATGGAGGTATACTACCAAAAAGAAACCGTTCATAGAGTGGGTGGTATTTATATTATCAGTTACTATAATAGTACTTGTAATTTCAGGCCTTATACGAGGTGACTTTAAACCGGGTAAAGACCTGCCTGAAGACCTTACACCTAAAAAGAACAAGCACCGCTAGCTTTTCATTTTCATTCCGAGGTTGTAAAACACAAAGCTCCACATATCGGTAAACTCATCAATTTGCTGGAACATAGGCTTTGAGTTATTGCCACCATGCCCTGCATTATGATCTATACGGATTAAAACTGGGTTATTGCCTTTTTGATGTGCCTGCATAGTTGCTGCAAACTTGAACGAGTGTGCAGGTACAACCCTGTCATCATGGTCTCCGGTGGTAATAAAGGTTGCAGGGTATGCTGTATCGTGCACATTATGCAGTGGCGAAAATTTAATAAGGTTATGGAATTGTACGGAATCATCACTGGTGCCATAATCATTTGCCCATGACCAGCCGATAGTGAACTTGTGGTAACGCAACATATCTAATACACCAACAGTAGGTATGGCAACTTTTGCCATGTCAGGATGTTCGGTTATAGATGCACCAATCAACAGCCCACCATTAGAACGCCCGTGGATAGCCAATTTACTGCGCGAAGTATATTTATTATCTACAAGGTAAGAAGATGCATAATAAAAATCATCGAACACATTTTGCTTTTGTAGTTTGGTTCCCGCTTCATGCCATTTTTCGCCATACTCACCACCACCACGTATGTTGGCCACTGCATAAACGCCTCCATTTTCAATAAACAGGGCAGCGCTTGGGCTAAAGGCAGGCAGAATGCTAATGTTAAACCCTCCGTAGGCATATAAAAAGCATGGATTATTTCCATCCATGGTCAAGCCCTTTTTATGCACTATGTACATAGGTATCTTGGTTCCGTCTTTGCTTGGGTAAAATACCTGTTCGGTTTCAAAGTCGTCTGATTTAAATCCATTATCGGGTTTGGCAAAAAGGGTCGATTTGTCCATTGCTACATCGTAACTGAAAATAGTTGGCAGCGTTATGTAGTTAGTAAAAGAGTAAAATACATACGGGCTTTTTTTACTGGCAGTAAACTCACTATTACCAAGGCCCGGCAACTTAATTTCATTTATCAGTTTGCCATCCATTCCATATACATACAGCTTTGTCTTTACATTGTCAAGGTACGATGCAATAATTTTATCGCCAGATAAACTTACACCTTGTAGCAAGTTTTTCTGCTCAGGCAAAACATTTATCCAGTTGGCAGAATCGGGCTTGTCCATATTTATCCAAACCAGCCTGTAGTTAGATGCGCCTTTGTTTGTAAGCACTAAAAGCGAATCTCCTTTGTGATCAAGCACTGTATTATCATTTCTGAAATCGCTGACAATAGGGAGGAGCAGGTCGTTATTCGCAGAAAGGCTCTTTACAAATATTGCATTCCCGTCAGATGCATCCTCCGTATGAATTACCAGGTACTGTTCATCATCAGTTGTGTAAGCGCCAACGGTACGCATAGGGTGTTCCTTGTCTTCATAAAAAAGTTTGTCTGCACTTTGTGGGGTGCCCAGCTTATGGTAATATATCTTCGGGCTTTCATTTTTGTTTACCAAAGCTGCGTTTTTAGATGGGGCAGGATAACGGGTGTAATAAAAGCCATCACCTTCCCAGCCAATATCTGAAAACTTACTGTAACGCAATGTATCGCTCAGTGGTTTTCCGCTTGCAATATCCAATACATAAAAATCATTCCAGTCAGATCCTGAGCGGCTAACGGCATAAGCCAGGTATTTTTGATTATTCGAAACACCTATTTCCGATATGGCTGCGGTGCCATCTTTCCATAAAGTATTAGGGTCAAGCAATGCCCTTGGCGTACCTGTTAATCCTTCCTGCACATATAGTACACTCAAATTTTGTGTTCCGTTGTTCTTATAAAAAAACACATAGTTGCCTCTTATAAAGGGTACACTGTATTTTTCGTAATGGTAAAGCTGTGTAAGGCGTTTCTTCAGCGAATCGCGGAATGTTATTTTGGACAGGTAGTTTTGCGTCACCTCATTCTCAGCCTTTACCCATTGGGCTGTCTCGGCAGATGTATCATTCTCTAACCAACGGTATGGGTCAGCCACTTTATTGCCAAAGTAATTGGTGATGGTATCTACCTTACGTGCAACAGGGTATTTTAGTTGTTGGCTTCCATTATTACACGATGCAAGTAATAGTATTCCGGCAGCAAGGCTTATTAATTTCATAGTATTGTTGTTTGCGATTAATTTCATTCAACCAAATGTAGCATTATCCTTTATAGTCACACTGAGCTTGTCGAAGTGTATTCCAATTCTTTTTCTCGCAAAGACCGCAAAGAAATACCCGCAAAGGAATGGCACATTTATGCACACGGTTCGCGTTTTCGTGTGCCACGTTTCTTGGTTAACATAATAAAATAAGGGGGTATCAACTGATACCTCACTGTTACACCTTAACTTATTGATTTTCAATTTTATAGACTTAAAAAATAATTGCATTTTGATACCCCCTCATTGTCATACTGAGCCTGTCGAAGTATCTCTTCCATGTTAAGTGCATGTGGCCCGGTAATGTTATTCGCATCTCATTTAATTTCTATCGCATCTCATGATTATTAAGCTATTATAGTTTTAATTGATGTTTAATAATTGGCGGAAAGTGGCGGAAACTGGCGGTAATGAGATCTTTTTATGTGGGTTGAGAAGGAAATAAGAAAACATTGAATTATTTCCAACAAAGGTACAAATACGGTTCACTTGTTGGTTGATAGAATGGTAATACTATACAAAAATAGCCTTTATGTTTATATCGTGTAATAAAATAGTAAATAAATTATTAACAGGTGGCTTAATGAGTGTATATAGAAAGATGTAGAATAGTAAATTTGAGTCTAAATTTTAGGTAATGGATGAGGTTACATACAAATATTTGCCACCGGAAAGAATTAGTTATTTAGAAGATGAATTACTAAGATTTACACCACCTATTGAACTTAATGACCCATTTGAATGTATTCCATCAATTACAATAGAAGATGCAACTTTGGTTTTTAAGGCCGTTCTAGATGAGAGAATTGAAGAAGTTAATAATAATCAGGCACTAACAAGGGCAGAAAGAAGGGCATACTTAAGACAAATCGCGCATGACCGCAAAAAGAATTTATACCATGTTGAAAGAACAAAAAAATATTTTTATGAAAGAGCAAAGGAAAAACTCAACTCTAATATTGGCATTTTTTCTCTTTCAAAGAGATGGGATAGTACACTAATGTGGTCTCATTATTGTAATTCGCATAAAGGGTTTTGTGTGGGTTTCGATAAACAGAATGAGTTTTTTAAAGGAGGTGATTCAAAGGGACGAAACATTAATATTAGAGATGTAATTTATTCAAATGACAGGATTAAAGTTCCAGTAGGAAAAGGGAAGCAAATTGATTTTGATGTGATGTACGTGAAGTCAAAGGATTGGGCGTACGAAGAAGAGGAAAGGGTATTGGCAAAATTTGATTTGGCATTAAGAAAAATTGATGCACCTCCATTTCATGTGTATTTGTTTAAAGTTAGTCACACAATTATTACTGAAATTATAATTGGAGCTAATGCCTCTGATGAATTAAGAAAGACTGTTACGGATTTTTGCTCAAAAAAAGAAATTTGCTGTTTTCAATCAGTAGTTTCTGAAACAAAGTTTGACATGATGCGATTGAAAATATAGAAAAATACTATTAGTTAGCGTGATGTTTTTACAATAAATCTACCTAATTACCCCGCCCAATTCTCCCTGTCTAAACTCCTGTAGTTTATAGCTTCGGCTAAATGCTGGTTGCCTATGTTTTCAGAAGCTGCCAAATCAGCTATGGTGCGCGATACTTTCAGAATTCTGTCATAAGCACGGGCTGATAGATTTAGTTTTTCCATAGCTGTCTTTAACAGTGTATGCCCTGCTTCGTCTATTTTGCAATATGTTTTTAATTGCTTCGAACTCATTTGTGCATTGCAGTAAATACCGCTCCCCTCGAAGCGTTTGGCTTGTATCTCTCTGGCTTTTATAACCCGCTCTCTAACCGATTCACTTTTTTCGCTCACCCGTTCCGATGATAATTCTCCGTAAGCTACAGGCACTACCTCAACATGTATGTCTATCCTATCGAGCAATGGGCCCGAAATACGGTTTAAATATTTTTGAACTGTACCCGGCGCGCATACACATTCTTTTTGCGGGTGGTTATAAAACCCACATGGGCAAGGGTTCATAGATGTTACCAGCATAAATCCTGCCGGGTATTCTACAGTAAACCTTGCGCGAGATATTCGTATAAAACGATCTTCCAATGGCTGGCGCATTACTTCTAACACAGTCCTTTTAAATTCAGGTAACTCATCTAAAAATAAAACACCGTTGTGTGCCAACGATATTTCTCCCGGTTGCGGAAAACTACCGCCTCCCACCAATGCCACATCATTTAAAGATAGATAATGCGGGGATGATTCCAAGGCTTGTAAGTGTCTCAAGGTTAGGAGTTTATAAGAAAAATAAAAAGCATTTGACTGTATGTATATCTTATTGAACCAAGTTTAATAACACTATGATTGAAGTTTAATAAATGCAACTCTTTCATCATTGTGTTCCCAGGCTAAAACATCCAATACAGTATTTCGAGATTTATCGAATATGACATCGATTTTAAGTTCTTCCAATTTATAATAGAAAGCTTTTTGTAAATTATGCTTTTTCTCGAAAATATCAACAAGTTTCCCTTCAGCAAACACCAATCTGGTCTTTTCAGCCAACGATAATGAGTTGAATTCTTTAAGTAACATTCTTTAAATGGTAAATTTCAAATATATTCAATTTTTGAAACTTTTTTATACAAATGAAGAAAAAACGTACTTCTACAATCAAACCTACCAAGACAGATCCGATAGACTATGTTGCAATTTGTGAGGGTCTTACTGTATTGGTGAATTGCTTCAATGAGATGCTGGATTCGACCGGTGAAAGAGACCGCCTGGAAAAACGAAACAGGGAAAAGTTAGTTCAGGCTTATTTCCTGGCAAGAAATTTTCTTCCCAGAAAAACATTAGAGGAGAAAATTGGGATAAATGAAAAAAGGATAAAGCAGTGGGCTACGTATAAGAAATGTAAAACCTCCGTCTTGAAAAAGTGTTTTTTGAACGCTCCTCAACAACTTACACTTTCAGAACAAGAGAAATTTAAAAGATACTTCACTGATCCAGAGAACAGTAATCTGCCACGTAATCATATATGGGCTAAGGCAAGACGAGAAGGTTTATATATAAGCCGGCAGACCTTCTCTAAATATGCAATAGCCTATGCAGGGCTAATTGAACCAAAGGAACGCAATAAAGATCATGAAGGAGAGACCATAACCGCTAGGAAGCCATTTACAATCTTGCATATGGATTCTACAATGGTCAAATGTAGTAATGGCGAAAGATGTTATATTCATTTTATTATGGATAATTATTCAAGAAATATACTTGGAGCTGTTCCTTCGTACTCAAGTAAATCTGAAACCGTTGCCCAAAACCTAAAACAAGTTATTGTAAAAAACCGCCTTTATAATAGAAGCATTAAACTTTATTGCGATGACGGACCCGAAAACCATGGGTTTATACATGAGTTAATGAGAAATGACCACAGAATACGAATTAGTCAAATAATAGGCACTTATATAAAGAAGAGCAACAATCTAATTGAAAGATGGAATCATAAATTTAAGCATATAATACTGAAAAAGTATAAGCTTGAGAGCTTTCAACATCTAGCAGATATTTTACCAGAGATGATAGATTATAATAATAATCTGCATTTACCAGTATTACATACGCTAACGCCAAATGAAGTTATAAAAGGTAAAAAGAAGAAGGACATTAATGACGCCTACGAAGTTAAACTTGCAATAAGCAGGCGTTCTGCAGAGAATCGCACTTTAAACTGTGAAAAGTTGTGCCCTAATGTTAAACAGGCTTATTACGGAAGAAGGCACCAAAAGGAGAAGGCGGATACATTTATAAATTTAAAGTAACTTAAAGGCTATTGCATTTAGGAAAATGGTTAAATTTGATGGATAAAACATATTTTTAATGGCAGACGAAAAAAAGATTACACCTACTAAACCAGTAGTTATACCTAAACAGAATCCACATCCTGATATTAAAAAATGGAAGAATAGCGAGCCTAAACCAGATGAGAAAGAGGGCGCAAATCCAATAATTAGACCTAATAAAAAATAAAATGAATATCTATAAAAAGAAAGGCGCTCCACCTATAAAACCAAAGCCTACAAGGTAATCCAAATAAATACAATTATACATATCAATCCTGCAAGCATTGATATAGTACTTCCTTAATTACGCAAGTCTCAAATCAACAAAAATTGGCCGTGAAACAGTAATTAAGTAATTGATTTTCAAATAAAAAGCCAACGTTGCAATCGTAGGCTTTTTATATTCAGAACTTTCCGGCTCTTGAATTATTTTTTGACTCCCTTTTTCGAAGGCGAGTCCATTTTTTTCCGTCAGAGGAGGTAGTTGGGCTGGAATGCACAATTCTCTTTATTTGACCGGACGAGTCTCAGTAGCATAATACCCAATTGGTACCATTGTGTCATTTATGCTCTGACATATTTTATTCCTTTGTTTCTATACTTAGCTGGAATGCTAATGCAGCCAACAAAGAATACGCAAATATAGCTATCTATTAGGTTTTTTAACAATAAAGTTTTTAATATCTATAATTAGATGGTTATAAGATATATAACCATTAGCCAATATATATATACCATAAGTATATTGGAAAGCACCAAAATAATTCAGAACTTAGTTTCAGGATATAATTACAAACCTAAATAATAGAAAATATGCAACAAAATAACTCACCGGAAATAAAACTTCTGACTTTCTTAAATGATAATCACGCTATGGACACTCCGATTAGAGTTAACCCATGTATTGATAGTACAGATTTGAATAGGGCAAAAATACTTATACAACAATTATTGGAGGGTAAGTATATAACAGTTACTTCAACTGATTATTTAAAGCTTGGCGTAGATCCATATAATAACCTTATGGCGTACTTTCCAAAGAATAAGCATGAAACATTTAATATAAATCCACCTGATGTATATGCTTGTATTACAGAAAAGGGTATTGAGCATTTAAAGGCTCTACAATAAGTTAACAAGCTAAAAATGGCTATTAAGGGCCGGCAACCCAGATGATGAAGCGAATAAGAAGAAAGCCTTCGATAATCGCATAATGATTAGTAAAAACCAATTTATAACTATGACAACAAAAGAACAAATTGCAAACAATGATCGTTCGGATAAAAAAAATCCTACCAGTCCGGCTCATGCTGCTGACCAGAAAAACCAACAACTCCAAAAACAGCCAAATAACCCTGCGTCGCCAAAATATACTCCTCCTCCTGCTAAAACGAGGAAATAATTGAGTTCAGTCTAATTAATAGTAAAGAGGCACCTAAAATGGTGCCTCTTTACTTTATATACTCTATGCAGAGATGTGATTTTATTGTATACATCATAGTATTCTTTATATTAGTGGTTTCTATATAATACCATTTAGAAGTATGTTTAATCTTGAAGATTTAGAAAGTGAAAGCCATAATGACAATCGTTTTGAAAGACGTTTAGCAGTACTTATTGAAAATAATCAAGAAATAGAACGCATAAAGAGTGTAATTGGCGCTTCTATTGAAAATATAAAGAATAACCGTCGTTCATTCGTAATTTATGGTGAGCCGCAAAGCGGAAAAACCGAAATGATGATTGCTTTAACAGCAAAACTTTTGGATTTTGGGTTCAAAATTGTTGTGGTTTTACTAAATGACAGCGTTCAACTTCTCAATCAAAATTTAGAACGTTTTCAACGTTCTGGTTTAGCACCAGCTCCTAAAAAGTTTAGCGAGATATTATCACCAGATGTGAGTATTGGTGACCATCAATGGGTTATTTTTTGTAAGAAAAATACCCAGGACTTGCAAAAATTAAACCAAAAATTAGATGGACATAATAAAAGAGTCGTAATCGATGATGAAGCTGATTATGCTACTCCAAATTCTAAAATAAATAAAAGTGAAAAAAGTAGAATCAATGAATTAACAGAAATACTAATTGGAGATACAGGTACTTATATTGGTGTTACCGCCACCCCTGCCAGATTAGACCTAAATAGAACCCATCAGAACCAACAGGAATACTGGATTGATTTTCCTCCCCATTCTGAATATACTGGACAAGATATCTTCTTCCCTGTTTCCATTGATGACCTACCATATAGACTCACATTTTTACCGGACACCGGTGACGATCCAAGATTTCTGAGAGAAGCTTTATTCAGTTTTATGGTTAACGTTGGATATTTAAATACTATTATACAAACTCGTGAGCAGAATTATTCCATGCTAATTCATACAAGTGGAAAAAAAGTGGATCATTCTACAGACTATACCCAAGTTGTGAAAATTTTTGAAGCATTAAAGGATCGGGAAAATAATAATTATGAAATTTATTTTAAAAGAATATGGGAAATAGCAAATGAACGCTACCCTGGTCATCCCGATGGAATAACAAGGTATATAATGGGTAACAGAGATAGGAATAATATTGTAGTAATGAACAGTGATAAGGAAGTAAATGCGGCCGACAATAGAACCGCCACTCAACCCACTGCTCCTTTTACTATCGCTATTGGTGGTAATATAGTCTCAAGGGGAGTAACATTTAATAATTTACTGTCAATGTTTTTTACCCGTGATGTAAAACATAAATTACAGCAAGATACATATATCCAAAGAGCCCGGATGTTTGGTTCTCGTGGAACATATCTTAAATACTTTGAACTTATTATTCCAAGGACTTTATATTTAGACTGGCAAAAATGTTTTATTTTTCATAGATTATCTCTTGAATCAAGAAAACAGAATAATAAAACACCTATCTGGCTTGATGGCAATCGAATTGCCGTGGTTTCAGGTTCAAGTATTGATCAGACAAATGTTGTAGTTGATAAAGGTGAAATGAGTTTTGCTCTATTTGATTTTCAACAGACAGAGATTGAGGAAATTATTAATCAGAATATCAGTTCTATTACAAAGATTAAAATTCTTGCAAGTTTTATTGGTAAAGATTCTCTTCCTGACTACCTAATTAGCTACATTGAAACTTTCTGCCCTTTAGGGGATGTCTCTGTGGCTGTACATTTACCTAAAACTATTTCCGGTTATAATGACAAATCTGGGGAAACTAACAAGGCAACAATTATTCGTAATAGGGGGTTTATTGGTAATAGAGAATTGGAATTAAATATTTTCCCCGATGCGATTCACCACATAAATATCATGTTTAATGAACAAAATAAGGCACGTGTATTCTACAAGTACCAGGGCAGCATAAGATTTTTAAAAATATCCCGAAATAGTGATTAAGAATTTTGAATTTTACCATGGCACTGTCTTTACTAAATTAATAGATCATAGTAAAGAGCCAATATCTTTTTCACGCTTTATGACCCTAAATAATGCTTCCTATATTATTAACAAATCTATTGGTATTTATATTAAGCATTCACAAAAAAGACTGACTCCTTGGTCTTTTACCCTAAGTAAAATACATCAGGAGGAAATTCTTCGGATTAAAATACAATTTAAAGATGTCTATTTAGTTTTAGTTTGCGGAGAGGATGGAGTTGTAGCGCTAAATTATACTGAATTGAAGGAAATATTAGACGTAAATAAAATTCACAAAACAACCGAATGGGTTAGAGTATCTCGGAGCAAAAGAAAAGAATATACGGTAACAGGGGCTGATGGAATACTTAGCTATAAAATGAGTAAAGATGCGTTTCCGAAAGTTGTTTTAGCAAAAATAAAAGAGAGTAAGCTCATTTCCAAAAAAGGAAACAAAGTTTAATTATTCTTCTATTTGATCTATTACGCCAATACCTCCAGCAAATTCCGATAATCAGAGAGGTTTAGTTCTCTTGATCTACCATAACAAAGTGCCTCCCATGATTTATTAACAAAATTCTTGGCCTTTTCAATTTGGTATAGTTCTGACATATTGATTGGTATACGTATGCTTTTTATATGTACAAATTCAAAGACTCTATTCCATCTCCATTGTTCATTCTGATATGGATCATTCTTCCAAAACTGTTTATTGAAATTATTTTTTTTGTATTGGCAATACTCTTTTCGACTGAATATTTTAGAACTAACTTCTGCAATGTATAATTCTTCTAAAACCCACTTACTGTCAACTACCTTTTCCTTCAAAAATTTATTTTGTAATTGAATACGACCTATTCCTTTTGTCTTAATAAACAATACCCTGTCGCCTTTTGTCAAATCAAATCTTGTTAAATTCTCAGTAGGACACCATATCTTACTTTCTCGTGCTGGCTTAATAATCCCCGTGCCTTCATTAAAATTGGGCCCCTGATATAAAATCCATATCTTGGTCTCGGTATGTTTCTTTATTTGATTATTTAGGTTGTAGATCCTTTACCTTTACCCATTTAGTCCTACCCATTGTGTTGCCCTTGCTAATAACTTGTTTGAGCCTGAGGGTTTTTGACTGAGAACGTGCTTGAAGGTAGTCATAAATAACCCATTCGTGTAAAAATGACCAGTTGCCTTTACTCATTTTATTACACCTGTCTTCCTATTCTTTTCAATAATCTCTACTGGTATCCTTGGAAGCCCAACTCTTTGAGTATATGCACCAGCAGTTTGTTGTACATAATTAGCATAAGGAGGCAATAACCGCTGAATCCTCTTTTCTTTTATATCCTCAAATTTGAATTGGAAAATTGCCTTTAAAGAGAAGGAAACAAAATTTTTACCATCAACTCCATATAAAATCACTTCATTAGTTTTATCAATTAGCATATTATAGTCCTCATCATGTCTTTCCTCAACTTGACCAGATGATAATTTGACGCCTTTTAAGCAGTATACATAACCATCAAACTGTGATCTTTTAGGAACAGTGTCACAAACTGGTCGGAAATTAATATAGTACGTATCCTTTTCAATTTTAAAAATATCGCCAGGTTGAATATCATCGATTGGTATATTGACATTATCAATATAGGTTGCACCAGTAATTACATTCTTGATTTCTTCAAGATCTAAATTTTCATCAGTAATGGATGCAATTATTGACTGATCTAATTCTATATGAGAAGTTTGTGATTTAACATTCCTATAAATAATTTCATTTAAATTCGAACTCTCATTTACCTGATCAGTTTTAAATGCATCCCAAAGTATTTTTGACCATAAAGGATTAATATTAAATAATTTAGAAAATGTCCCACTTTTAGCTTTTAAAAATGCATTTTCCCAGTTTTTTAGTGTGTGAATTGCAGGATTGCTATTCATCCAAGTATCTATGAGTTGAAAGAGTTTACCTTCCTCTTTCAGTTCGCTTTTATTCTTTATAAAAATAAAATTTCGATAGTCTTTATCTTTATCGTATAATTTCTCTTTTACCAACTTATTAATGATATCTGCTACATTATTATTAGTAAATATAAAAACAGGACACAGGCAGTTTGCCTTTACTTTCTTTAAAAACTCGATATTTCTTCCTACATCTGCCTGTTTGACTGTTTCTCCTAAGCTTACTCCAGTTCCTGCTAAGACTGGGGTTATTAATTCCCAATCTAAAACAATGAAATTAACCGAATGTAGATGATCGAAAATAGCTGAAGCAGGCACTTCCTGATACTTACAACATGGGATTGAACGTTTTTCTATTATCTTTATTATATCACCGATCCCATCAGTAGCTTCCAATGGCGTGTTTATTGTGTCGTCTATTAGAAGAACAAAACCTTTATGTAAATCAGGCATGGTAATGTTAATTTTCTTCTTTTGGAATAAAGCTAATATATAGATTAGCCCCTGAGAGAATTTTTCTCTTACGTTCAGTAATATACGATATTTCAAATTCATGTCTTTCTAACAATTGGCGAGCAATATATAAGCCTAAACCCCTACCTTTTAAACCCTTTGCTGAAAAGAATGCATTGAAAATATAAGGTACATCATCATCCCAAATACCCGGTCCATTATCAGCAAATATTACACTATAAGAACTTCCGTCTAAAACTATCCGAATTTCTTTACCGTTACTATCTTGAGTATCTAACCAATAGCATGCATTATCAAATAGATTAATAAATGTTTGCAGTAATACTGCTTCAGTACATTTTACTACAAGAGGTGTCCCATGTTCCTCAATCGTTACCTTTATATTTCTTCTTGCAATTACTGTAGAGTAATACTTTTTAACATCTTCAATAATTTTTTTAACCCGGTAATCCCTGCTTGACCTTTTACTGGAACGAAAAATAGGTTGAATACCTTTGAGTTGGTCTTCGATAAATGAAATTTGTCCCCTAAGTGTAAGTAAATGATTATTAAAATCAGTGACATTAATTTCTTTGGCTTCATTCATTTTTACTAACGAATCTACAGCTTCTTTGGCCCTACTTATCATAACCATAACATCATGAGAAGTAGCTTCTACCGCTAATCCAACCGCAGCTAATTCTTCCGTTACTTCAGCTCGTTCTGATAAATAATCTCTTTCCTTTGAATAATTTGCAGAAATGATACGAATTGCGTCAGCTCCTTCTTTATCTTTCTTTTCTTTAAGATATTCTTCAAGTTTTTTTAATTGCTTTTCAACCTCTTGTTCTTTAAATATTTTTGACGCATTAATTTTATCATTAGCATCTTTATATTTTTGATATTCTTTTCTCAAATACCCAAGAATACCTTGTATAATTCTCTTAAAGTCCTCAAGAGCACCGCCAATTTCAATGAGACCTTCCCTGTTAGTCTTATCTTTTAATTTTCGATTGTTTTTTTGAGTAATTCCAATGTATCCAACTGTTTGGTCGTTACTTAGGTAGTCCCCAGCCCTTCCAGTTCCACGAAGTACGTCAATACCTAACCAATCATCATCTGGATCGCCATAAGGGTAAACTCTTACATCATCTCTATATAGGTAGATTCTATGATCTTTTACAATAGGTACCTCAGTCTTACTATCAAGTAAATGTTTAGGAGGCGCCTTCGAAGTTAAATCAAAAACGTAAAAATCAAAAGTAAAGGGGCCGCATTCCGGCTCCCTAATAAACTCGCCGTCCTTATTACAGAAGCGCTTCTTGAATTCTTTAATCGCCTTCAACCTTTCTAAATCAAGTACAACTTTACTTCCATTGACGGTCATAGTGACACTTTTCTCCTCATCATTAAAATATCCATCTTTCACTCGAAGGGGAGCTGTAGACAATAAGGCGGTCAACTTATTTTGAACCTCATCACTTTCAAATAAAGATTTACCTTTAACACAAATATCAACCACAAAATCTTCTTTACCTTTCTCTTTAAATGGAAATTCTAATTTCAACACATCATCAAAGACTGAATTAATTTTTTCCATTGTCCAGTCCCCTTTTAAATTAGAAATCTTTATAAGAGTTCCATAGGGTGGGCGTTCTTTTTTTTCATTTCGTATTTTAATTTTTCCTTCCACAATGTCAATTGGGCGAGTTCTGGTAGTATAGTCAATTTCAATCTGGTCCAAATAAATATCCTTTTCTTCGCCTTTTTCCTGTGTAAACTCACTGTCATATCCTGAAAAATCACTTTTAATATAAACTTCGTGTTTCTCGTCTTCTATGCTTCTAGTAGAAATCTCTACTGTTGACCCTAATTTAAAAACAGCAAAACGGCCTATGCCTTTTTCACCTTGAATTATTCTGTTTTTTCTATTCGTTTTTTCTTTGATTTTCTTCTTTAATAGTTTTATTGGTGTTGCAGGGTTCATCCAATGTTGCTTTATAACAGTAGAAGTCATTCCATCGCCATTATCTTCTATCTCAATATAAGAATTCGATCCAAATTCTAAGCTGTCTTCACCTTCTTTTCCTTTGAAATTTATAAAGCGAATTTGTACCCAACTTGCATCGGCGTCATAAGCATTTTTAATGAGCTCTACAAGTGCGATTTTCTCATTTTTAATCAACTGCTCACCAAGCATTGTTAAGAGGCGAGCAAAGGGTCTAATTTTAATTTTCTCTGCCACTATGATATCTTTTTTCCGATTACTATAAACTCATAACTATAAACTTCTCTATGACGCTTGTCACTTGAGAATTTTCCCGTTTTATCTCGATAGGATGCTAACATCTTGGAGCTAATTCTACGTTTATATACATCAATATTAGTGAAACCTTTGTCCGTCATGCATTTTATCATAAATTTTGCATTGTCAATATAAACACCTTTATGTTTAGTGTTCCCAATCACAAAAATTGCCAAGCCACCAGGCTTAATCATCAAATATGTCTTATCTACTGTATTTTTCATATCAATAAAATACTTTGCTGCAGATTTGGCCTTTGATTTCTTTGCCTTCACGAGCTGTTCATAGATGTTTAACCCAACTTCATTTAGCTTTTGGATATCTTCATCCTTTATTGATTTATGATAAACGCTTCCAATAGTCCCTTTTCTGAGTGACCTGAAATCATTTGCAAAGCCAAGCCACAATGTCGACAGTTGATGTAAATCCGCATATTCATAAGAAGTTACGTACGGAGGACTTGTCATTAGCATATCCAAAAAAGGTTTATCAACCGGCACTTCTAAGAAATTTTTGTTAACTATAGTAGTAGTGGTGGTGGTAGTACTTTTCACAATACCATTAGTTTCTTTAACCGCTTTTAACATTAAAGCAAATTGCTTGTCAAATAATTTTTTAACATCACGTATTTCTTTATTCTTGTCAATAGTGGGCTTAATAGATTTGGTCAACCATCTAGAAGCACCTTTTAGTATATTAGAAAAAGCAACGAGAAAGAAATCTTGATATATTCCATTTGGAACTTCTTTCTTAATAATTCGTAATAGTTTATATAGATTATCTATCTGTGAAAGCTTAAACCAATAAACAATACGTTCTTTTTCTAGTATTTTTTTTGGAGTCTTATAATTTAACTTTTCATATCGTTCAATAATTTTATTGTAATGGGTTTCGAGCTCAGAACAATCATATTTCTCGCTTTTAACTTTTGCAATAAGCGTGGCCACCGGATTAATATCACATCCCCAAAAATTCTTTTGATTTCTTTTTGCTTCTAAAGCAGTCGTTCCACAGCCGCAGAATATATCTCCGATTGTATTAATTTTAATATTATTCTTATCGGCGTATTCTAAAGATTTGGAAATAAGAAAAGATGGGAACTTGGCAGGATACAGATGTATTTTATGCATCCCAAGCTCTTTGGTCAAGGGATTATTCCACTCAATAGTTTCTTTCAGGCTATTGACGTCTAATTCAGCTATATTACTCTCAATCAACATACTTTTTTCTTATAAATATAAGATAATATTTTATAATAACAAATACTTATAAATTTTCTATTTTTTGCAAAGGGGGCAGAATAAGTAGTTAGCAATAATTAATATAATTTATTGCCTACCCCCTGTATGGTCGACAAATGTACTTATTACAAATATAATAGAAGTTTTTGATTTTCAAAACATAGTGTTAAAAATGAAGAATCGATTGCAGAATTAAAAAAAATCTACTATTTATATAAAACCTATAATTATGGAAAATTTTGAAATCGTTAGGAAAATAATTCGTGAAAGCCTGGAATCATTTGAAATGGATGAAGCTCTAACTAAGCCACTACTGGAATCTAAAGTAGCTATTGATAATGCCGCTAAAATCAAATCTCTTCAAGACGAAAAACTACAGTTGACGATAAAACTCAACAGGCCAAACTCTGAAATTCCAGAAAAGATAAATTAGTATTCTTGATAATATGTGATCCCAATCATTACTAAAGAACCTTAAAACGGTTTTATTTAGGAGTTGTAGTGGCTTTTTTTGTTGGGAATAAATCAGAAATTAGAACTGAAGTTCCTAATTGAAGCTGGATATAGAAATTGCTATATGCAGATTTAGGGGTAAGTAGGTTGCTGTATATGCTTACTCTAAAGAATTCCTGTGCTGTAACTTTACCACCAATTGTTGTAGTATAAGTAGCAGTGCCTTCAAAATTAGCAAAAATGTGGTTTTTATTATATAACAATGATTTATTATTCTTGTTTTGAGTGAATGATGTATCGTATATCTTACTGTACTGCGGACTTAAATCTGCATCAAAATCATTTGTAATAGTGCTTAAATGAAATAGTGAGAGCCCACCCTCGAATATCCAATCACTACTAATCCCACTTTCAGTTTTGACTCCAATATGTATACCGTATATAGCCGAAGGAACTATATTATTAGTTACGTTTTTAATGGTATCTTTTGTGAGAAGTCCACCCAGTAATATATCACCATATGCATGATAGTATTCTTTAGTTTGTTTCCTCCTAACAAAAGTAATTATATTATAATAAACCTTTGCATTGATATATGCATATTGGAGCATATCTAATTCATTAGCATGAGTACCTGATGATGAAATATTGTCAACAAAGTTGTTATTTGAGGAACCATTATATAAAAGTTGTATGTATGTATTTCGTCTCAAAATTATTAAATCATTTGTCGATGTTGAGTCTACCATGACGCCTGAATCTTTGCCTTTTCCGGGAATAGTTATACCCAAGTATGTCTGAGTAAATCCACTTGGATCATTATCTTGAGAACTCGTTAAATTACTATATAAGATTGCTGCCAGTGTAAATGGAGCTTTAGCAGCATAGTAATGCTTAGGAGTGTCTTTCGGTAGATTTTGATTAGCTTGTTTGGGATCTGCCGGCTTGTTTGGTGCAGCTAGGTTTTGAGCTTGTTTAGGGTCTGGTTTACTTGGCGCAGGTGTGTTATTTGTTTGACCGAAGGCTGAAATAATCGTTAGAAATAAAAATGAGGTAATAAGGTATTTAATTTTCATATTTTATTATTTGTTTTATTGTTTGTTTTCCTTTGTCTAATAATTATTTTTGGAATTCAGTTTTCCAATCTATTTATATTAAAAATCAAAATGCGTTACACTAAAAAAGATATAGATAGTCCCAAGACTATTTACGCTTGCAAAACAATACAGATATGGAGATTTAGGGTTGTCTGGTATACATTTATTGAAAACATAATGCCTGGGACTGAAATTGTTTCTGGGGTCCCTTCAGAAGGAGTCGACTAAACATTAACAAAATACCTATATTCAATTAAATCTTTAAGATTATCTCTTGTGGTATTATCGGGTTTTGTTCTGAGATAGGTTATTCCATTAACTTCATCAGGAATTATTTGAGCTCCTTTTTGCCATTTGGCAGGTTCAGTATAATTCCACATTATAGTAAAAAATGGTACGGTTTTCATTTTATCAAGAGCTTCGACCCGTGTAAAAAGGCGTCCAGGGGCATCCATTCCGTTATCATAAACGCCATGAACAAATATGTGAGAAATTGAATGATGATGTTTAGTTGCATTAGAAAACACAACAGCACTTACTGCATAATATGTTAATATTGCCATAATTATATTTTTAATGGAACAAGATTATGGCTTTTCCACTTTATTCAATTTATACACGTACTATGTTGCCTTCACAGCGCACTATGTTGCTTATCTGATGTACCAAGTTGCATTTAACTTTAAATTAATTTTTCTTTTTGTTGTCAATTTAAGAAATACATATACTTTTAGCGTATCTCATTACAGGATGAGTGTAAAAGGGTGAACAAAATAAATTACCCATTAAGGCATTGGTGACCAACAAGAATTGATTCTTATATATGACATAAGAGTTGATTACAATCCTGTAAATACATTGACCACTCGAAAACTAAAATGTGTATTAATTGATAATGATTCGTATTACTGCGAAGCCATGTATGATTTTCTTCGTGACTCTTCTTTAGCAGAAGTATTAGGGAGTTTTAATTCACCAAATAAATTTCTCCAAGCCTTACCACAACTTCAATTTGATCTTTGCCTTTTAGACCTAAGTCTCTTTGAGGAAACAGGTTTTCAATCAGTTGCTAAAATCGGGAACAAGAAAATTGTCATAGTCACGAATACATTCGAACATTTGAAGGAGGCTTTTGACCTTTGCCCATTAACAATAATTGCTAAGCCTGTGACAAAAGAAAAGTTGGATAATCTAATAAGTATTGCACATAAAGTGCATATTGAGAATATTGTACAGGGTAAAATACATGATTTTGAATTGTTCTATGTAGCAGGAGAAAGAGGGAAAGTAAAAATACAATTATCAAGTATTTTGTTTGTAAGAACAGATGACTCTGATCATAGGCATAAGCGAATAATTTTAAATAATGGAGAGAAATACATTCTAATGAATTGCTCGTTTGAAAGACTTCTTTCGCTTTCTTCTAATCTATTGAGGATAAATAAATCGGAGTTAATCTCCATAGACGCTGTTTCTAAAATAGAGTATGATGTAATTACACTTAAAGGCTTACTTGATAGCAATAAGTTAAAGCAGGTTACATTAAACAGATGGTTTAGAAAAGATTTCCTTTCACGAATTTCTGTTAAGGGTGCAACTTAGTACGATATTCTATAACAATAGTACTGTGAAAATGTAACATAGTACGGCATTAAAAAAAATCGGTGACGCATATAGTATGTTTGTTGAAAATTAATAATAAACTTTTAAATTTCTAATTACTATGAGTTTACAAGGAAATAACATTCCAGTCTTTGCAACAAACCCACAAAATTCTGGAGGTACACTTGCTGCTGCAACAGCGGGTTCACTTGGTTCAAATACAAATGGCGTAACTCTTTATACAGCTGGCTCTAATGGGAGTAGAGTATATGGACTATTCTTATCTACAAACGATGTAGCTAATAGTGTGTTCTTATATATATATAATGGCTCAACAGCATTCCCAATAGGTTTTATAGCTGTGCCCGCAACCGCTGGAGACTTAGCAAATACTCCATGCGTAGATGCACTTAGTCCTGCAAATTGCCCTGGTTTGCCATTTGATGGTACTGGAAAACCTTATGTAGAATTAGCGACTGGATGTACATTAAAAATGGCTGCATTTGCTAATGTTACAGCTGCCAAATCTATTTTTGGTTCTTCAATGGGGGCTGATTATTGATATTTCTTAAACTAAGAAGAATATGAGTTTACAAGGAAACAATCTACCTATATACGCAAATAATCCTACTGTCAATGTTGGAACATTAACCAATGCCAATGGGGCTGGTACCCTTGGTGTTGACTCTGGAGGAGTTGCAATATATACGGCAGGCACTAATGGAAGCCGTGTATATAGTGCCTTACTATCATATACAACTACAGTTAGTTTAAGTTTTTTTCTGTATATCGTAAATTCAGGGAATGTTTACCCAATAGGGCATGTTACTATTCCTTCGGCAGGAGTTGGGAATGGTAGTGCGGCTTTTGATGCATTAAGTGTTGCACATTGTGTGGGTTTGCCACTAGATATGACCGGTAAGCCATACGTTGAACTTGCGCCAGGGTCCGTATTAAAAATATCTTGCGCTTCCACAATAGATCTTACACAAACGTTATACACCAATACAATCGGAAGTGATTATTAAAAATAAATATTATGCCAGAAAAAGGTTTATTTAATGGGAATTTCAAGGGTTTAGGTTCAGGGCTAAATGAAGGAACATATTATGGAGTTAATAAAGGACTGTATAGTAATAACTCATATAATTTCCAACAAGAAACTATGGCTTGGTATAACCAGCTTACATTACCAAAACCGTCAATGACTTACTTACTTTCAGTTGATTATTTGATAAAGCAATTTAAGTCGACAGGAATTTGGCCCTTTTTGGATAGATTTTGGATTTTTGCAACCGAACAACAAGCACATGCACGTGTAAGCATAGTAAACCCTAAGGGAATAAATTCAACTTGGCCAAGCAATATAACTGAACAAAGTAGCCCTTCTTGGGCAAGGCTAAGAGGTTATACAGGAAATGGATCAAGCTCCTACTTACTAAGTAATTACAATCCATCAACAAGCGATGCAGTAAGTTACAAACTTAATTCAGGTAGTTTGGGGGTATATCTTATTGGAACAGAATCTGATATATATGCAACACCAATGGGTGGTTACATAGGAACATCGCCCTCAAATTATATAAGATTATGTACCCCTGTTTGGTCTCCTGGTTTAGGTAAGTATTACTACGCTTGGAATATAAATGATTCTACACAGAGTTCTCTTGTTTTAAGTACTTCACAATCTCCAGTAACTGGTCTATTCTCAGCTACAAGAATTAACTCTAGCACAACAGCTTTATATCGGAATGGAAATCTTATCACAACGTATTCAGCCAATTCAAGTAGTATTCCAAATTTAAATATACCTATCATGGCTGTTAATGATAATGGGACGTTTACAGCTTTCTCTAGTAATACCTATGCGATGGCATATATATGTAGTGCTTCGAGTGCAGCAGGTGCCTTACTTATATATAATATCTTTCAGACATTCGCAATGCAATCAAGATTTTATGTGTAAAATGGAATATTTATTTTTATAAATTAGAGGTAATATTAAATAAATTTATGTTGGAAAATACCTTTTTAAGCCCCAATGATCATTCTGAAAGACATTTTGGATTAAATGATTCTTATGACGTAAAAATATTATTAGAAAATGGCTTTAAGTTCCTATCAGAAAAATTAAACAACACTTCAGATAATGATGATTTTGTTAGTGCTATTGTTGATTTCATTATCGTAACGTATAGTCAAAAAAATATACTTATAGACGAAATTCAAACACGTTCATTAATATATAATACAATAAACCTATATACTTCTACAGCAGTTTCAATAAATAATCCTTTCATTTCCTTAAATGACAAAAGATTTGAAATACGATATGATGATTTTATAGAAACAGATATTGTAACATATTGGACTAATTCTTTAAATAAACTTGCCGAAAAATCAAATATAGATGATACTGAAAAATCTAGAATAAAACTTTTGCTTGAAGTAGTAAAAATTTCTACTGGTTATTGGCTCAATGAATTTTCCTCCAAACATTCTTGTTGGCAAGACTTTCCACTTGCTAAGAGTGATGGTTATGATATGTCTTGCTGGTTGATATCGTGTATTAATGGAGCTGTTCTCGGTATGGATACGATTTCAATTAAAACAAAGGAAAACAGGTCTCTGCAAGACCAGTATGGTATAATGGTAAGTGTTGTTATAGGAATATATATATCGACATTCGGGAGAGCATTATTTGATTGGCAGCCAAGAAAACGCAAATCCAAGTTGGCACTAAATATTGAAACTGTATCTTCACTTAATTATTCAGTCAATAGTATTACGAATCCTTGTTCTGTACATGGTTGCGTCTTGACTATGGCAAATCATGCTTGTGGTGGCGGTGGTGCGAATACTTCTGCACCAGGGCGACACTGCGCAAATATTACGGATTGTGTGGCAACAGACCAATGTCACCCACAAACACTTACTTGTCTAACCTGTTATAATACCTGTCAGACCTGTCAGACCTGTGCAGCTACTATTTGTCATACCTGTCAAATGACGCAAGCTGGAACTGCCTGTCATGTCACGAACCCTCCACAAGGTAATTTTCCTCTATCTGATATTGGCCTTTCGCGTTGCCCTTGTCCATGTTGATTCTTATGGAAGTTTGATAAAACAATAGTGTATGAAATGGAGTCCATTAATCGAGGATTCGGATTTAAGAAATTCAATTCTACAAACTATTGATATTATTTCTGAATCTTTGTATGCAATCTCCCCTGATGGTATAGGGCTATTGGTTGGCGCAGCCGGTATAAGTTTTTTTTGGGAGTATTTGTACTTGCATGATTCAAATATAAAATATCGATATTATTCAAATGGTTTAATAAACTCTTCTTTAGATTGTATCACAACTACTCCGATGTCATATAATTTATCGGGAGGAATATCTGGTGTTTTATGGGCATACAGGCATCTTATGAAAACTGGAGCTATTAAATCTGATGGCGATATTATTGGTAATGATGTAAGGAAATTCCTTATGGAATCTGCCAAAGTTGATTTAATTCAAAATAATTATGACTATTTACATGGAGGTCTAAGCCCATTACCTTTCTTCTTGGAAGATATAGAGAATGAACAGTCTAAAGCCTTTATACAGGAAATGATTGTACTTCTAGAGAATATAGCAGAGAGAGATTTTGATAAAATTGCATGGTTTGAAGGGTCTTATTTTATTGAGAAGAATATAAAAAGATATAACCTTGGATTATCACACGGTATGCCCAGTATTATTATACTTTTAAGTAAAGCTCTTGAAAACAATATAGATTCTATAACTGTGGAGAATTTAATGAGTGGATGTATAAATTGGATACTTAATAAATTTGATAAAAAGAGCACAACTTCTTATTTCCCAACATTTTATCCAAGTAATCCACCGTATTATAGTAGAGTGTCGTGGTGTTATGGTGATTTAGGAATTGTTCTCTCTTTATTTGAAGCAAGTTTAGTAACAAATAATATTTCATGGAGAGAAGAAGCAATAAAAATTGCAATAAATGTATCCCAAAGGAAAATTAAGGATTCAGGAATCCAAGATGCTTGTTTATGTCACGGAACAGCAGGGAATGCGCATATTTTTAATAGATTATATAATTACACAGGTAAGTATGAGTTTAAAGAAGCTGCAATATATTGGTATATGGAAACAATTCAATTTTACAGGGTGAATAAGCATTTTAAAATAACAAGAAGAGATGAAAATGGTGGTAATGAGAGGTTAGAAGATTCATTTGGACTGCTTGAGGGAATTGCAGGAATAGGCCTCTCGTTAATCGCCTCGATTAGTGAGATAGAACCAAAATGGGATAGAGTACTGTTATTAAGCTAATGAAATACAAGTAAAGTGGAGCTGGAGTTTTATAGTAAATTTATTTTTCGATCACCTTTATTTTCATTTTCAAAAAAGATCATGAAAATTGAAGATATAATGGAGAGAATTATTGATGAATATTTTCAGGAAGCTATTTATATCGCCTCTCCAACTTTATATTATAAACTTAATGATTGGCTAAATGGAACACTGAAAAGTGAGAAAGAGAAGAAAAAACTTATTTATTCCTTGGCAAAATATGCTAACCGAATATCATCTAGATGTACCCCATATGGACTATTTGCTTCTTGCTCAACAGGAGAATGGAATGATCGAAATGAAATAATACTTTCAAATAAGCTAATAAGGCATACTAGATTTGATATGGATTTTGCTTGTTCTCTTTCTCGGCACTTATGGAGATATGATTTTATTAAGTCAAGAGCATTATTCTATACAAATAATAGTTTATACTCTCAGGGCGATGAACTAAGATATGTTATGTATGACTACAAAAAGGCAAATAGAGCATATACGATAAAAAGCGTCGAAAAGAATAAATACTTATTGAAAATATTAGAGATGGCAAAAAATGGGGCCTTACTAACGGTTTTAAAACAATCATTAATTGAGTATGAAATAAGTGAAACGGAAAGTGAAGTGTTTTTAGAGGAATTAATAGATAATCAATTACTATTCTGTGAACTCGAGCCAATTGTATCTGGAGATGATTTTTTGTCAAGAACAATTGAAATATTGAATCGCATTAACCCAGATAAGGTAGACGAAAAGATTAACCAACTCATTCATCATTTAAGCAATTTAGATGCATTAATGAAGAAAATGGATTTAAAAGTTGGAAATGAGAATGAAAATTATAAAAACCTTATTGATAGTATAAAACAACTAAATATATCCATTAAAGAAGATAGATTATTGCAAGTTGATTTATTCAGGCAAACTAAAGAGGCAACATTGTCTTTTAGGATTCAAGAGGATCTATTGAATGCTATTAAATTCCTAAATAAGTTTTCTCATGGCTATCAAAATAGCACCTTAATTAACTTCCAAAATAAGTTTGTGGAGTTATATGAAGAACGTGAAAAGTCATTACTGGAAGTGCTGGATTCAGAGACTGGTATCGGATACCCAACTAAAGATATTTCTGGAGTAAATCCAATTGTTGATGATTTACCAATAATTAGGAAAGGTGGAGTAAATTCCAAGATAGATTGGAATGCAAAGGAGGAATTTCTTTTGTTGAAATTAATAACAGCAAATAAACTTGAAAGTTATAGTATATCCTTTACTGATGAGGAAATATTATATTCTTCAAATGAAGAACAGCATTTGTGTGTCACATTCCCAATAATGTTTAGAATTATTGACGCTTCTAAAAATAAATTATGCTTAACATTAGTAGGTGGAAATGCCAGTGCAGCTAATTTACTGGGGAGGTTCGCCTATGGTAATAAAGAAATACATAATATTATTAAAGATATTATCTCGTATGAAAACAAAATAGATAATGAAAAGCTAATTGCAGAAATAGTTCACTTACCGGAGGATAGAACTGGAAATATTTTATTCAGACCAGTTTTTAGAGAATATGAAATCCCATATTTGAGTAATTCCAATTTACCTCAAGAGTTTCAAATTCCATTAGAGGATATACTCGTGTCTATAAAAAATAAACGTATTTTATTACGCTCAAAGCGTCTTAATAAAGAAATAGTTCCACGATTAAGTACTGCGCATAATTATAGTCAGTTAAATTCATTGCCTGTATATAGATTTTTATGTGATTTGCAGTTTCAGGATATTGATAAACCATTACTTGGTTTTAATTGGGGAACGTTATCCAAAAGTTTTAAATTTCTACCTAGAGCAGAATATAAAAATATTGTAATTTCTCCTGCCGCATGGAACCTTACTTATCGTGACTTTGCAGATATTATAAAATATATTGATACTTCTGATTTTATTTCAAAGGTTGATGAATTTCGAACTAAATGGAGAATGCCAAGATATGTATTACTTAAAGATAACGACAATGAATTATTAGTAGATCTAGAAAGCGATTTAAGTGCTAAAGTGATGTTGGATGCCATAAAAAAAAGATCAAATATTGAGATAAATGAATTCCTTTTTGACCCTGAAACATCAATAGTATCTGATACCAATAATAATCCATTTACCAATGAAATTATTGCTGTAATTTTCAATAAAAAAAAATCAACAGTTAGGCCCCAAGATCTTGTGTGTTTTAATAACTCTGATAAGGGAGACGTTAATGTTAAACGAACATTTATTCCAGGTAGCGAATGGGTTTATTACAAGTTATATTGCGGTGTTAGATCGGCGGATAAATTGCTTTGTACCTTCATAAAAGATTTAGTTGACACTTTAAAAAGAAGAGGGCTTCTTGAAAAATGGTTTTTTGTAAGATATATGGACCCGGATTTTCACATCAGACTTCGTTTTTATAATACAGATATTAATAAGATAAGTGAAATAAGTAAAATTACATATTCTTATTTAAACAAACTACAGGAAGAAGGAGTAATATATAAAATACTTAACGATACGTATATTCGTGAAATAGAAAGATATGGTAGTGAAATAATTGAGTACACTGAAGAATATTTCTCTATAGATAGTAGTATGATATTGAGCTTACTTTCTTGTATTGAAAATGATCCTACTCAGGAAATTAGACTCAAGTTTGCTTTTAAATGTATTGATGACACACTTGATTCATTTTGTTATAATATTGATCAAAAACTTCATTTGATGGAAGCATTAAAAAATGCTTACATGAATGAACATGGTGGAGATAAATCACTTAAGATTGAATTAGACAAAAAATATCGAGGTATGAAATCTAATTTATTAAATGGGATAAAGAAAGATACTGAAATTAGCCGTATTTTAAGTGGTAGAAACTTTGAATTACAACCTATTGTGTTTAAAATACTCGAGCTACAGAAGAAAATACAAGTTGATAATAATTTAGACAAGATACTTTCAAGTTATATACACATGACAATAAATCGTCTTTTTATAGGGAAACAAAGAACTTATGAATTGGTAATATACGATTTATTTTACAGACATTATAAATCGCAAATAGCCAGAAGTGAAATTAATTTAAAGCTAATTTTATAATTATTTGCTAATGAAAAGTAGTAAGCATGGTTACTTACTCAAGTAATAATAAATCTATAATAGTTGTGATTTCTCAATATTAATTATGATATTTGAGGAAACTTTTATGATCTATTATAGTATCCTAAGATGAGAGGAGCAATTTTTGTGATGTTTTTACTACCTATTCAGTTAATTGCGCAATATAATTGGCAGCCATTGAATAACGCGCCGAAAAGCTGGCGGAATGATGATGTATATTTCCTTAATGCAAAAACTGGGTGGGCAATTCATGCCTATTATAGTCCCATTTCTCCCAGCCAATATGGACAAATATATAGTACATACGATGGTGGGGGCACCTGGCAATTGATAAAGGATAGTTCAAAAGCATATTTTAGAGCAGTTGGTTTTGCAGATTCTCTAGTTGGATGGGTAGGAAACTTAGCGGACACAAATAGTTTTAATGGGTTTGCTATGCCACCAACACACGATACTATTCCTATGTACCAAACTAGCAATGGTGGAAAATCATGGATACCGGTTAATTTGCCAATCCCTCACCCTATTGGTATATGTGGTATTTCAGTAGTGAATGATTCTGTAATTTATGCTTATGGAAGATGGAACAGTAAATGGATATATAACTATCCCGTTGGGTATGTTAAAACTTTAGACAAAGGTAAAACATGGGTATATCATGACATGAGTAGTTATTGTTTTGGTATGGTAGATGGCTGGTTCTTTAATAAAGATACAGGATTTATAAGCGGTGCCAGCACTACTTATAAAGCTCAAATTCTTTCTACTGTCGATGGGGGTAATACCTGGCAGGTATGTTACCAATCAACCAGAGTAGATACAGATGAAGTATGGAAAATTTTCTTCCCTGATAGAAATACAGGCTATGCAAGTATTGAGTATCAGGCACCGGTAACTCAAACGCCCAATAGATATTTTGTAAAAACGATAGATGGAGGTAAAACTTGGAATGAAATGCCATTTATAAGCTATTATGATGAAGAAGGCATTGGCTTTATAAATGATTCTATTGGATGGATTGGCGGTGATTATTATATGCCAACTTATATAACTTTTGATGGAGGAAATACATGGAATGCAGATAAGGGATTTGGCATTTTAACACCACCTTATCAATCAGGAAAGGGATATTCCATGAATCGATTCCGTAAAATAAATGATACACTTATGTATGCCAGTGGCAACACGGTTTATAAATTAAATGGAGGAATAACTGGTATTAATGAACTCTATAAATCTGCCAATCGGGTTACTAATTATCCTAACCCCTATTCTTCAGAAACAACAATAGAATATACGCTTACACAAGCATGCCATAGCGTCACATTGAAAGTATTTGCAATTAGGGGGCAATTAATATTCTCGCAAAACTTTGGATCTCAATCTTCAGGCAATCACGAATATGTGTTTAAACAAGGTATACCTTCAGGTGCTTATTACTACTCCATAACTTCTGATGAATACACCATTACAAAGAAAATGATTAGAATTAAGTAGTTACATATTAGTAATCCTTTAGTTCTTTTACTATAGACCTTTCAACATTTCAACTAAATCCATATCAAACGCCTTAGCTACATCATCTAGATATAAGTAAGTAGCGTTTATCCTGCCGGTTTCGATTCGGAGTATGCTTTGATAGGGCTTGCCCATTTTTTTAGCCAATGCATATTTGGTTAAACCCTTGCTTTCCCTGATAGAAGCTACTCTTTCGCCAAGTTTAATAAGCCTTGTATCCTTTTTCATAAGGTAAATATAAGGTAATTAATCATTCATTGATTATCAGCATTTGAGTAATATTTATTGATTTCAGGGATTCAGATACAGTATTTGTATATATCTGAATATAAGTATATTGCATATGCTTATGAAACATATATGGTATATATACCGTATAAGTAAACATAGGGATAAAAAACACCTAAAAATTAATAGCATGAAAAAACAGATAGTACGCCGCGAAACTGGTTAACACTAGTAGAATAAGTAACAAGACAGAACTAATACAATAATAATATACAATAACACATAAAGATCATGAAAACAACAAAGTCAGCAACAAATAAGAAAGCATCAGGTACAAAACTTACAATTATTCTGGGGGAGCAGCCAAAAAGGGATAGTCTTAGTATTAAATGCAGGTCAATACAAGATTGGATAAAAGAGGTAGATAATTTAAATGGGATTTACTTTCTGGATATGCCTTCACTGGAAAAGTACAGCCTGCACTTTAAGGATAACGAAACAGGCAAGCTTATGGCGATGGAAATTCCAAAAGGCATAATATCCAACGATGAACCAGATAAAGGGCTTCTAGAGAGCCTAATATTTGATCTTACCCTATTTCAGGGTACGGAATCAATTGTCGTTTGGAATAAAGAGGCAGTAAGCAATGACCTTAAGAAGTTGGCTGTTGCATATGCCGAATACGCCAAGGAAATTGAGGCAATTCTTGATAGGCTTATGGATATGGAGCATGTATTTGCCGAGAAATGGTATGATGATTCACGATTTGACAGCCATGTTATGAAATCTATCTACGCTGTGTTATTCCCAAAAGGAGTAAAGTCATCTCCCAGCCATTCCATGTATAAGATGTTTACGGCACTTCATTGCATCCTATTCCAAGTATCAGCACTGAAAATGGCGGCATAAAACAAACAATAGTTAATAAGGGTCAAAAGTCACAAACAATTTAAATCTGAAAAATCATGAAAAACACAGAGATCAAGCAAATAGAATGTCCAAACTGTAAAACGGTAATCAATATTAATGAAATTCTTTACCATCAATTGAAAGCTGAAATAGAATTAGAAGCTGAAGTTCAACTTAATGTGCTGCTTATTAATGAGAAAACAAAAATCCGGGAGCAGGTTAGTAATGACATGGAGTTAAAATTGTCAGAAAAGGACCAGGTTATTGAAACCATGAAAGGTCAAATCAATGAGATGCAAAGGAAAATTGAACAAGGTTCAATGCAGTTGCAAGGAGAGGTACAAGAGTTGGCTATCGAAGATTTTCTTAAGGCAAGCTTTCCAATGGATGTAATTAACGAGGTTAGAAAGGGCGCTCGAGGTGCAGATTGCGTTCAAATCGTAAACACAAGGACAAGACAGAATTGTGGGATCATCGTCTACGAATCAAAGAGGACCCAGTCTTTTCAACCAGCGTGGATAGAGAAGTTCAAGGAAGATCTAAGAGCGGAAGGTGCAACAATTGGTGTGCTTGTTACTGAAGTTATGCCCAAGGATATGCAACACATGGGGCAGCGAGATGGAATTTGGATTTGCACCTTTCAAGAATTCAAAGGTCTATGCCAGGTGCTCCGCGAAGCTGTCATCCTTTATAGCAGTGCTTTAACAAATCAGGAAAACAAAGGCGAAAAGATGGCGATGCTTTATGAATACTTAACCAGCAACGAATTCAAAATGCAAATCGAGGCAATCTGTGAAGGTTTTACTCAAATGAATACAGACCTGTCAAGCGAGAGGCGTTCCATGGAAATGATTTGGAAGAAGCGCGAAAAACAGATTGAGAAAGTGTTGAAGAACACAATTCATTTTTATGCTAATGTAAAAGGTATTGCCGGCAATTCAATTGCTACAATTCCTGCTCTGGAACTTTCTGGCCCGAATGAAAATGCTGCATAACAGTGTCACGTTGCATAATTGATAAGTAATAACAATTAAAAAAACAAGAAGTCATGAAGAATACACAGAACGATGGTCTGACCATGGATATGGAGGACAAGATAAAGCAGCTAATAGTTGAAATGGGTGAGAAAGATAGCATAAGACCCGATGGTAAATTAAATGATAGTGTTATTCTGAGTTATATAACTCAGAATAACAAAAGGGCGGCGAAAGACTACATCCAGATTGTAAAAACCTATAATAAATTGAAGAAGGATGATTCATTTATTAAAGAAAGCAACCCGAGAGTCAGCGAAGAAACATTAAGAAAGTTTCTATTTGACCATGAATTCCTTGTACGACCTATAAATACTATCTGCAGTGCTCCAACGGAGAGTATATATTCTGGAGAAATAATAAAAGTGCCGGAAAAGAAGGATGCCAGAGATTTCGCTGACGGAGAAGGGTGGAAGGCATTAGTTACTAAAGTACCAAAGCATAAGGTAGGCGACAAGATTATGTACTGGTACAAAAGCAATATTATTCTCGACTATGAACTTTTGCATCTTGTTAGCAGCATCTCAGGTAGAATAATAGAGTAAGAATTACCGGCAAAATGTAAAGAAGTATTAACCTTTTAAATTAAAAATATTATGAACAGATTTTTTGTAAACATGGACCATGTCCGCTACCCAAAGCAGACATTTGATAAATCTAAGGAAGCAGGCTCAAAATCGTTATTCCTGACATTCAGTATGCATGCGACTGGTATCTACAGGCTGTTCGATAGGGAAACAGTTGAAGAATACTTGTACCGGTTGGCAATAATGTTTAGGCATTATGACATTGTGCCAAAATTCTTCACCAATGATATGCTTATCTCTTATGTCGACCGTGGGGTAAATAGTGAACTGTGTTTAAACGACGTTATTGAACACCTTGGTATTGAACTTTCGGATTCCCCTAATAATATGGTGCCGAGAAAGGACTGGAGTGGTAAAATTGAAACATACTGGAGAAATGCAATGATGATTGGGCTATTTACCGGCATTCCGGTACTTGATCAAAGAGTTGTTGGGTTAAATCGATTTGTGATTGGTTCAAACAAACCAATGCCGATAACAGTCGAATTCGAGAAGACGGCTGAACTACTTGCCAGAGAAGCGATGAAGACCATCGGTGACAAGGCATTTGAAGAGTTGGCTTTAAGAGTTGCGGATAGAAAAAAGGAACTTGATGAATACAAGAAATCTCTTGAAATAAAGCCAAAGCACGTATTTAACTATCAGGAAATTCCGATGGAACTTAAAAAGAAGATATATAATGAAATGTATCCGGACTTCCCTCATGATAAATACGATGCTACTGATGAAATCAATGATCCCGACAGCACGTTTGCGAGTTTAATACATCTTGGATGGCTTTGGATAAACGGCTATGTAGTAGTATATGAAGTTACTATGGGAGATGCAAAGTGTGGCTACACCGCCGAAGTTGATGAAAGAGTTGATTTTAGTTATGAACGCTTCGACGGGTTAAATCACCATGAATTCGGTATCAACATTTATGCAACTTATTACGAATATGGGGTTAACAAGATTGCACATTATTTAAAGGAAAAAGAATAGGATCTGCTTTATCCGATAGCCATTCAAGCCTAGTTTATAACCTAATAATTTAATATATCATGGAAACTGAATGTCAAGAAGTAACTGACCCAATAGTGAAGGAAATCCGCAAATGCGAAGGATATGAAAATATTTCAGAAGAAGATGCAATGCAAATTGCCTTGTTGTTAAAGGAGTTCAGCACACTTTGTTATGCAGCTTTCGAAAGATTATAAGAAAAACCACTTTGGAATATTTTGTGAATGATTATGTTTTTACAATTAATAATCTATTTATAACAAAAACATGAAAACATCTAAGCAAACAAATAACATTGAGTCTCTTAAAAAGTTTGTATTTAAGGGGCAGCCAGAAGCCAAAAAGAAAGGTATCAACGCATACATTTATTATCGTGTTTCATCATTAAAGCAAGAAATGGATGGTAAAAGTCTGGAATGGCAAAAACAAATATGTGAGGATTACTGTATAAGGAATGGCTTCACCGTTATTGAATATTTTGGGGGAACGCATGAGAGTGCAAAGACTGATGAAGGCAGGAAAGAGTTTATGCGTATGATGGAGTCGGTAAAGAAAGGTAAGCCCAAAATAAGTCACATCGTTGTATATAGTTACGATAGATTTAGTAGATCGGGAGATACTTCTTTAATAAAGGAATTAAGAGAATTGGGTGTGAAAATACATGCGGTTACTCAACCAGTGGACGATGATACTCCTAGTGGTAGGTTCTTCCAAAGTATGCATTCCGGTTATGCTGAATGGGAAAATGCCGAAAGAGAAAAAAAATGCAAAGAAGGTATGCTGGCGAAACTAAAAAAAGGTGAGGTTGTTACAAGACCGCCAATTGGCTATGATAAAAAGAAATTGGCTCCCGGAGAAAAGGCACAATGTGTAATTAATGAGAAGGGTAGGTTATTGCGACAGGCTTTCTATTGGGCCGCCGAGGAAAATATCTCTCAAGCAGAAGTGATTCTTCGACTGAGACCTATGGGGCTTTCTTTAACACCACCACAACTCTCAGTTATATTTAGAAATATATTCTACGCAGGGTATATCAGTAATAACCTGCTTGGTGATGAGTTGGTTCGCGGAAAACATGAACCGCTTATCAGTGAGGAAATTTTTATGAAGGTAAATAGACTGCTTGATAACAATCATCAAGGATATAAAATTAATAAGGAACAGGAAGCAGTTCCTTTAAAAGGGTTCTGTAAATGTTCGAAATGTGGCGGTTCATTGACTGGATACTTCGTGAACAAAAAGTACTGGTATTATAAATGTAAGAATTGGCAGTGCAAATTGAATGTAAGTTCTGGTCATTTAAATAATCTATTTACTCAAAGATTAGAAGAATACAGAGTTAATCCTGCACTTGTACCTGCTCTCAAAAAGATTTTGGAAGGTACTTACTATAAACTCAATGAAAGTGATTTAAGGAGGGAAAAACCGTTGAAAGAAGAAATTACTAAACTTAAAAACGAGTTGGAGATTTTGGGAGAGAATTTATCATTCTCGAGAGGCGTAACTAAAGAAATGTATGACAAGTATTTTGCTAAACATAATGGCAGAATTGCTGAAGTAGAGAAGGAATTGAGCAAAATGTTGCATGAGAGTTCTAAACTGACAAAATACGTTGAATCTGCTCTAAAGAGCTCTGATAATATGCTGAAAATGTGGCAGTTGTTGGATTATCGTGGAAAGCAGCGACTTCAGTTTCTTGTCTTCCCTGCGGGAATGTCATATGATAAAGAGAAAGACCTGGTTCTAATTCCTGAGGTCAACAAGATTATGTTCGCAATCGCAGAGGTATCAAAGGTTTTAGAAAATTGTGGAATTGAAAATTCAGCGGAGGACAGGGAAAAGTTGGGTTTTTTATACTTGACCTTCGTTAGTTCTAATTTTTTTTGGACCGAACTTTTGGAGATAATAGAGTTTGACAGATATTTGGAGGAGATTAAGACTGAGGTGTGGGAATCTGTTACTTGTGGTGTATATGACCCATTTACGGGAGATACAAAGTTCGTGCAATACACCTATGTATCAGGCAGTACAAATCCAAATTTTTTAAGTTTTACCCAAGATAAAAATACCCTTTTTATTCCTGAAATGAATATTCCCGGTAGTGATTTGGTTTTTTCTGGCTTTAATCAATTAGATAATTTTATATCTTATTAAAGAAAACAGTATGTAATAGCCTCGATAAATGCGAATTTTAGTCAATATCTAACATATTTATGGAGAATTATCATAAATATGTTAAAAACAAAAGATAAAAAAACAAATGCTGATACTAAAATTGATACCGAAATAAGTGATTTGGCGATGGCATTGCTTAATACAAGCATTCGAGTATATGCATTAGAAAACCTCATAAAAGAAACAGAAGATGTCTCTTCGGATATTCAGGCAAAATATGAATATATGACCAAAAGGCTTGTAGGGCTTAGTAATTGTTTGGTTAAGGATTATAAATGTGTGTCTAGTAAATTTATAGAATTAACTAATTCCAGCCTTTTGGCAAAGCACAAAAATAGTTCCCTTTAAAAAGTTTCAATAATTCTTCATCAAACGGTATGTTTAATTTAGTAAGGACGATTCTATATAATTCAAGCATTTTTTCTCTGTCTAATTCGTAGTAAAAAACAAATACTCTATGATTTTTAGGAGCCTCAATTGTTATTTGAGGCTCGATAAACAAAGTATATTCCAACTCTGTTGCATGAATGCTTTCGATTTGGCATTGCGCGACAATTTTTCTTGCGATAATATTTGCTACTTCTCTCATAAAGATAATTTAAAGATTAAAGATACCTATTAATAATCCTCTGCCTGAGTTATCAATAAATAGAAAAGAAATATATTTTATAGCTAAACCTTGAATTTAAGCGTGAATGAATTAGCCTCTTTGTTATAGGTAAACTCACAATATCGCTTTAAAAACCAAGTACCAATTACAAAGTCAAAGGTACTACCGTGTAGTTTTTCTCTGACAACAAATTGAATATGTCCCATATCTGTAGAGAAAGGGAAATATAATACTCCAAAATATTCATCTTCTAATTTTGTACTGCCATCTTGAAGTGAATCTGTTGGGAGTTCGCGTGCTTTTTTAAATGATAATTTTTTAAATAAGCTTTCTTTACATGCGCTTACATTTGCCCCGGTATCTATTAAAGCATTTGTTTTTTCTAAACCATTATTTAAGTCTGCACCAAGTAAAGCAATAGGCACAATAGCAAACCCATTGCTATCTAATTGACCTGTATATATTGCAGGTTCTTTATTTTCGTCTGCGTGTGCCATAATTGAATTGAGTGAAATTATAGAGGCAACTTATTTAATCAAGATTAGCCATTAAATATAGTTTTTTTTTAAAGTTTGAAACAATTAGTATACCTCAATACGTATAAGACTTAAATTATAATATAAAACAAAATGACAATAACAAAAGAGACATTAAAAAAATTCCAGACTTCTGGTAAAGTCAAGGCAAATGTGATTATTCAAAAGCCTAAAGGGAATGCCGTAGTTAAAGCCTACATGAGAAAGCCTGCAAATAATAATGCCTACATATATTGTAGGGTAAACGCAGATAAACAGACGTCAAATTCCAATAATAGCCTTAGAATGCAAAGAGAATCATGTGAAGAATATTGCCTGAAAAACGGATTGAATATTGTTAAATCCTTTGAAGATAATTCAGTTGGGGTAGACTTAAAGCGGAAAGAGTTTGTAGAAATGACCAATTCTTTAATAACCGGCAAAGCCAACGTCAAATATATAGTGGTATATAGTTTTGACCGATTTAGTAGGGGCAGGGATATGGAATTGTATTACGAATTGAAAGAAAGAGGTATTAAGCTACTGTCAGTTACTCAGCCTGTGGTTGAAGGGAAATATTCCAAGGCATTAAAGAAGTTGGTTTCAGCATATAACAAATACTTAAAAACATCAGTTTAATGAAAAAGGAGATACTGCACATTTACGTCCGAGTAAGCGGAGATAAGAGTGCCAAAATGAATAACAGCATACCGGCTCAAAGGGAGGCTGGTATCCAAACCGCCAAAAGAAACAATATGGAGTATAGAATCCATAGGGAAGGTGATATTAATACTGGTAGAAGTGCAACCAAGGACGACCTTAGAAATAGACCAATTCTTCAGAAATTACTTGACCTATGCAAGGCAGGTGAGGTAAAACATATTTTTTACACCGAATGGGATAGGTTAGCCAGAACTCGACAAATTGCAGCGAATATTTTAGAGATAGTAAAAGAATTTGGTATTCTGCTTTATGATTCTAGGAGTGTTTATGATATTAAAAACAACCCTCAACATGAATTAATGCTTGGGATCAATAGCGTTTTGAGCCAACATGAGATAAGGCAAAAGAATGAAAGGATCGTAAGAAGTTTAGGGGAGTCTGCCAAGAAAGGCAATTGGAGCGGAGGAGTTATGTTACCTTATGGATTCCGAAGAGAAAGGATACCGGTATATGTGGATAATCAAATTAATAGAGTTGTGAGTGGTGTTCTTGAAATACATCCAGAAGAAAGTAAGATAATACAGCGGATATATAATTTGAGCCTTCAAGGGAAAGGAGGGGGTAAAATCGCCGATATTTTAAATAACGAGGGTGTTCTAACGAGAGGAAGAAAAAGCCTCTCAAAGGGGCTTAAATTGAAAAACAGGAGAACTGGCGAACCAAGAATAATTAAGCCTGAAAATATAATTTGGAGATCTGCTACCATTCTCGGCATATTAAAGAACCCTTTATATAAGGGCGAAAGGATATATAAAGGCAATATAATCAGGTTGACACCATTAATTGACCCAGTTTTATGGCAAATGGTTCAAGATAACCTCAAGAAAAACAACATTAACTCTGAAAGAAATAATAAAGTTCACTTTTATCTTTTGAAAGGTATGTTGATTTGCGGTAAATGTGGAAAAGGGCTATATGGTGTCATA